>SDBT01001482.1_pt1 | contig 41493 bp, 20 predicted proteins | sample 2277101 | NCBI WGS metagenome assembly SDBT01 (sample SAMN10404973, study PRJNA504765) | marine sediment metagenome | isolation source: marine sediment core GS10_PC15, 103 cmbsf | place: Arctic Ocean: Southern Knipovich Ridge | collected 2010 | reverse complement strand
GGTGAACCTGTTTGGAAAAACAGCACACTTGGTGAAATAAAGTGGGCAAGCATGAACATTATTACCACGGATATAAACGGGAACGGAAACATTGAAATTATTACGGGCGATATCGCCGGAACGATTCTCTGTCTTGACGGTAACGGAAAAAAGATTTGGGCATATAACGAATCAGAAGGTATGTGCTCTGCTCCAGCAGTAGGCACACTTGAAGAATCACTTTTAATTAAGGGTGGTACAAATGCTGCCCCAGTAATTGCCGACCTTTTGGGTGATGGTGGTTTATGCGCCGTGATACCTCAAATTAGCGGAAGCCTTGTGGTTTATCGCTGGTCGCCTGTTATTGAAAACCCGGAAATACTTTGGCCGGAATACCGAGGTTGGTCTTCCCGAACAGCTGGGGAATATTTAGAAAATAAGAGAAAGATAAGTGATGAAATTGTTGCTGGTACTCATCCTTCATATCAAGTAGAACAACAAGATTTTATTAAAAATTTATCCAATCTAAAAAAAACACATGATCAGCTCACAGAACTTATTCCTCAATTACAGGATAGTAAAGGTTTGCTCGAACGTGTCTATTATTTGAGTGGCTTGATTAAGGAATCTCAGAGTCTGGTTGAGACTATTGAAAACTTGACTCCAATTAAAACACGTGAGCTGCGGGATAATTTGGTTGGATGGAATGAAGAGTTATCTCGCTTGTTAATAATAGCACAGCAGGCGGTTGAAGAGGATAAAATTATTGCAGCCTATGCGGCTAATCCCTGGGCGCCGTTTGGCGGAATGGATGAAATTGTTGAGGGACGTACATCAGATTCAAAAATATCCGTTGAAGCATTCCAAGGTGAGTTTGAATCTGCGGCGGTGAATGTGTTCAATTTTAGCGGCAGCGCGCGAACATTTCGGGTGATGTTCGATGAATTCTCAGGACCAAAAGAGGCAGTCTCTGTTTCTGTAGATGATGTATTTAAATTGCGGGAAACGATCGATGTCCCAACCCAGGATTCTGATCTATCAGCCGATGCACTCCCGGAATTAAATTCGGGGAACCTGCTGGTAATTCCGGCATGGGCAGGAAGACAACTTTGGTTTTCAATAAACAGCGCCAAGTTAACGCCGGGAACCTGGCAGGCTAAAATTCATCTCAAAAGTCTGGATGTTCAATTTGTTGAAACAGAACTAGAATTATCCATTAAAATTTGGGATGTACCTTTTGCAAAAGAACAACCGTTAAATCTGTGCAACTGGAGTGGGACCAGCAAGCCGGCAGGGACTTTTGCCGATCAAATAGCGCACGGTGTAAATTTGTTTACAATTACAATTCCCCCCAAAGCAACATTTGACGAATCGGGGAAAATTATTAACATAGATTATTCTGATCATGATGTTTTTATGGCAAGCCATGCACCAAAAGGGACACTCCTTTTCCATAGTCTGGTAACTCTTAACGGACCATCAGAGAAACTCTTACCTACATGGTTAAAAGCATACCGAGATTTTATTCCCTTATGGATTAAGCATTTAAAGGAGTTGGGCTATGGCTATGAAAATTTTGCCTTTTACCCTGTTGATGAACCTGGCCTTGAACATGGGAAAAATGTAAATAGATTTATGAAATGGGCAAAGCCGGTTCGTGATATCGATCCGAAAATTCGCATCTATGCAAATCCGGTTGCGTTAATTACCATGGAACAACTTAAAGAAATGGCGCCTTATGTTGATATCTGGACGCCAATGCAAACTCAAATTTTCCCGATGGAAAAACTGGAATTTATCCATTCTACAAAAACGCTCTGGTGGAATTATGATTGTGCCGACAATGCTAAACATTTATCTCCACTAAATTATTACCGGGGTCAAGCCTGGATGTGCTGGCATTTTGGACATACAGGGATTGGGTTTTATAACTATTTTAAGGGTGCTAATTATTGGTTTCAACCGGAATCTGGCTTTGAATACGCTATGATCTATGAAGGGAAGGGTGTTGTTACCAGCAAACGCTGGGAAGCAGTGCGCGATGGTGTTGAAGATTATACGCTGCTGCACAGCTTAAAGATGGCGACAGATGCTGCAGATAAAGCAGGGACACAAAAAGAACTTGTACAGAAAGCGCGGCGTGTGTTTGTTGAAAAATCTGCAGTCATCGCAGGTTTTTCCAAAGACACTAAACACAATATTAATTACATCGGTAATGAGGAAGGACAAGCTAGCTTACGGAAAGTTGCAGATAAACGTTGGGAGACGCTTTGCAAGGTTCGGAGGGAAATTGCTGAGTTGCTTAGTCAATTACAGATTAATGGATCTTCCAGGAAATGAGTCCTTTTAACCGCTGAGGACGCCGAAAAACGCTGAGAAAAAATATGATCTCTTGGCATTTTGGCAAAACAGGATTTAAGAAACAAGACCGAGAATGAGACTTGATGAAAATATATGCGTTGCCGGCGCTTGGCGTTCTCTGCGACCTCGGCGGTTATTTGGTACGCATTAATCGGATGATCCCTATAAATTGAAGAAAATATTTTGAAACGAATATTATACGTTTACAGTTTTGTTGCCGCGCTCGGTGGCTTTTTGTTCGGTTTTGATATGGCAGTTATCTCCGGTACGATTCCCTTCATTACCGAATATTTCCATTTGAGTGATACCCTGCTCGGCTATGCGGTAAGTTCAGCGCTGATCGGATGTGCGGTTGGTGCCCTTTTCGTGGGGAAACCCGGAGACATATTTGGAAGACGAAACATGTTAAAGGTGATGGCTGCTCTTTTCTTTATATCAGCAATTGGCAGCGGAACCGCCAACTCTTTAACTGTTTTTGTTGTTTTTAGATTTATCGGTGGATTGGCGGTTGGCGGCGCTTCGGTTTTATCCCCTATGTATATTTCTGAGATTTCACCGGCAAAAATCAGGGGGCGCATGGTAGCTACCACTCAGTTGGCCATCGTTATCGGCGCCCTGGCTGCATTCTTTTCTAATTATTTACTGATCGGATTGGGTGAAAACAACTGGCGTTGGATGTTTCTGGCTGAAGGAATTCCGGCGCTGGCCTTTTTTGTTTTGCTGTTTTTTGTTAGCGCAAGCCCTCGCTGGCTGGTTAAGATGGAACGTATTGATGAAGCCCGGTCAGTGATCAAGTCTGTAAATCATATGGCCAATATAGAGAAGGTCATCGATGAAATCACGCAATCTATCGATAAAGAGGTTTTTGCCAGGAGTGCGGTCCTGTTTAAAAAGCCCTATCTCCGTCTGGTGTTAATTGGAATTGCAGTGGGTATGTTTAACCAGTTCACCGGAATCAATGTGGTTTTTTACTATACGCCGACAATATTTAAATCTGCCGGTTTTGGCAATGAATCGGCGCTCATGCAAACGGTAATGATTGGTGCCACAAATTTAGTTTTTACAATAATTGCCATGTCGGTTATCGATAAACTGGGTCGAAAATTTTTACTGATACTTGGTGCTATCGGGATGCCTGTTTTCCTGGGCCTTTTTGCCCTGACCTTTTTAAAGCAGGACTTTGAGGGATACCTGGTCCTGATTTACCTGATTGGATTTGTAGCCTTCTTTGCCTCTTCCCAGGGTGTTGTGATTTGGGTGATTCTGGCGGAAATGTTTCCCAATAATATCCGTGCCAGGGCTTCGGCAATTGGTTCTTTTTCACATTGGTTTTTTAATGCGTTGACTGCCTTTCTGTTCCCGATCGCTGTTGGTGCGTTCGGAATCGGATACATATTTTTTTTCTATTCAATTGCCACGATTATCAGCCTGTTTTTCTTTATTAAATTCCTGGTGGAGACAAAAGGAAAAACGTTAGAAGAACTGGAAAAGGTTGTTTTAAAGTAGAGTGGGTAGTTGATCTTCGTTTTAGATTGAAATAAGAAAATAATGGAGTCTGAACCCGAGATCTAAAATGAAAAGAGCAATACGTATTTTTTTTATTTGATCAACACCATCTTCTTCACATCCTGAAATTCGCCGGCCTTTAGATAGTAGTAATAAACACCACTGGCAAATTCCGCAGCATCCCATTCCACTTTATAAATACCCGCTGACTGCCGTTCAGAAATCAGAGTCGCTACCTTTTGTCCCAGCAAATTATAAATGCTTATATCTGTATAACTCATAACGGGTAATGCGTAACGGATCACGGTTTTTGGATTAAACGGATTCGGATAATTCTGCTCTAAGTGAAAGGTTTCCGGTTCACTTATCCTGTCATAGGGCAAAACTGAGGTCGGACCATTAAACCTATCGGATAATTGAGCCAAAAAGAGTGATCCAGGTTCCAAGCCTACCTTATTTGTCCCCTCAATATAACCTTCTGACTCGCTGAAGGGACAGGTAAAAAATCCGGTGCCTGTCGATTGACCTGTCACTAGACTCCCAAAACAACCGATGGCATAGTTCTGGGCTGTAGGCGGCTTTTGAATCGCAATAGTGCCACCGCCGACATTACAATTCCAGCATACGGAGTGGACGGATGCCCAGCCATGACTGCTTCCATAACTCCCACGATTATACAACCCAATCAGGCGGGGGTCCCATATCTTACGTGGCCCATCGAGTTCTAAATGATTGTCAAATAACAAACCCATGCTCCAGCGACGGTGGCCCTCACTGCTGGTATAAGCACCGGAAGATGTACACTTGTAAAACACACAGCCTGAAACAGAACTTGCGCCATTAGATATATAATGGTGACGCCCGTTGGTCGCATGGCAATCTTTAAAAAGAATTAGCTGCGATGCGATGTGAAGTTGAAAGTTATAGCGCTTACCACCTTCAATAATTGAATGAGGATCCAGGGCCTGGCAATTAGCGATGGTTAGACGTGTCGCCGTATCGGTGCGTATTCCTGAGAGTCCAAAAAAGCGCATGGTACAATTTATAACCCAGGCATCTTCGAGTTGGTAAAGGTCTATTGCATTCCAGGCATGATTCTCATCGGTGTCACCGGCCGTTTCAATATCAATGCGCAGATTTTCAATACCGATTTTTGTTAAAAGGCCATCCCTTTTATATTTATAAATGTAGGATTGGGCCAATGAACGATTCAAATGATTAAAGACCGGTGCGTCAACAGTAATCTCGTTTCCTTGGATGCTTTTAATATACCGGTTGAAAACCAATGGCTCACTTCCAACGGTCCAATTTTGATCACCATGTGTTCCGCCATAATCAACAGCCTGCAGCCATTCTTCCGTGCAGGGATGATAAATGATGATGTTATCACCAACCTGAAAAGGGGTTGCGTCCTCAATTTCGAAGGAATTTGATCCGACCAGAACCAAATCAGTTACAATATTTGTTGTTGTGTTTTCTACGGCATCGCTCCATGATGTCGAAATGCCACCGCCGGCAATCAAAACAGTTCGTTTATCCGGTGAATTACCAATCGCTTTGAGTATCGTGTTTGAAGAGGGATCGTCTCCATCTCCGGCGCCACGTAAAACGACACCGCTCTGGTTTAAATATAAGGTTCCGGAAATTTCATATTCGCCGGCTGCCAGATAGAGTGCTCCTCTGAATCCATTCGCATCCACTTCCAGGCTACTAACTGCGTCAATGGCATTTTGAATGTGTGCTGTGTTATCTCCGGCCACCGGAGAAATTGTGCTCACAGCTTCAATAATAGGAATATCTTCCTCACTATTACGGTAACCGGCATAACTAAAATCCGGAATGCGGTTACCATCTGCATCGCTGGTATAGGTTAAATTTCCTGATTCATCCATTTGAACCAGGGAGGATTGCCAGCTTTGAGCCCATAATACCGAGGTCGAAAACAAAATCATTATAGAAGAAAAACAAACGGCTCTGCATATACGCTTATCCTTTATTAAAACTACTTTCAGCAAATTCAGATTTAACATCCCATCCTCCTATCGCGTTGAAGTGTGAACTACAAGATTATTTCTGAATCAGAATCGAATCCACTGAAAGATACTAATAGTAATTTGGCCATTACAATAAAAAAAATAAAAAAGTACAATTTAGTCCCGATCGTAAGATGCGCCAACTGGCGTAGAAATCGGCCGGAGGACAACTCCTATTATCGGGGGAATTGGGAACTGGGAATTAGGAATTTGGAACTGGGCATTGGGATACGAGATATGCGATTTGGGATATGGGAAGGAAATAGGGACTGGGAATTTGCTATTGTTGAGGATACAATTTTAGGGATGTGTTTATGGCCAAGGCATTTTCTATCGCTTCCTGGAATGTGGAGCATTTTAGAGGTGATCCAATCAGGACGGATCGGGATCATCAATTCCGGACAGTGATTTGGATCATGTCTATGCTTCTGAGCACTTGAAGTTTAGACAGTTTAACGGGGATGATGGCAGCGGGGCAGAGGTGGATGTGCGCGGCTGGGTCAAAAAAAGTAGCATTATTTATATAAAAGTTGTAAATAAGAAATACTCACCGCGACTCGAATTCAGTTTACATTTCCTGTGTTTTTCAACTTTTGAAGACATAGTGTATTAGTAAAATAAGAAATTTATTCAAGTGGTTTTTAAGAGGGCATCAAATTAATTTATTCACTAACAGGAGGTAGTTGTTTTGCAGAGGTTTCTAATCGTTATAATGCTCATCTCGGTTTCGTTGTTTGCTCAAACGGATGATAAAGACAAGGGCGCATTTGGAATTGAATTTATTGGGTTTGTTAAAACCGATGCCATGCATGATAGCAGGCAAACTATTGCTGCACGTGACGGGGATTTTTTATTATATCCGGCCAGGGAAAATCCGGATCAAAACGGCAATGATATTAATGATATTGCCAATTTTAACATGTTGTCCATTCAAACACGCCTTACAGGTGTCATCACTACTCCGGATGTCTTCGGCGCAAAAACATCAGGCGTTATCGAGGGGGCCTTCTTCGGGAACTCGAATTTAGATTTAAACGGTTTTCGACTGCGTCATGCTTTCCTGAAACTGGTCTGGGAAAAATCATCTCTGATCATCGGCCAATTCTGGCATCCCATGTTTGTAACTGAAGTGTTCCCGGGGACCATCTCTTTTAATACCGGTGTTCCCTTTCAGCCGTTTTCCAGAAATCCGCAAATTAGGTATACCTATGGAATCAATAATTTTTATGCAAGTGTAACTGCTTTAACCCAAGCGGATTTTAAGAGTACCGGACCAATAGGTCCTTCATCTTCATATCTAAGAAATTCCAGCATGCCTATTATGAACGTCACCATAAAATATAAGACAAAATCCCTGGTTGTCGGCGCCGGTGCTAATTATAAAACGTTGTTACCACGTCTACAGGATATTAGTACTTCAGAAGAAAAATATATTGCAGACTCTAAAATCAGCAGTATGTCTGCCATGGCTTTCGCTAAAGTTGTAATCAATGACTTTACAATAAAAGCTGAAGGCGTTTATAGTGAAAACTCAACAGATTTATTAATGCTTGGCGGATACGCGGTATCCGATACCACATTAGATGCCAATGGTTTTGCAACAGAATATACCAATATCAAAACCATGTCTGCCTGGACGGAATTTATTTACGGTAAAGCGCTGCAATTTGGTTTGTTTGCCGGTTATACCAAAAATCTGGGAGCGAATGACAATATTGTGGGTGTATATTATTCCTTGGGTAAAGATATTGCCAGCGTGATGCGCATTTCACCTCGTGTTCAGTATTCTGTTGGTAAAACACGTTTTGCTGTGGAAGTTGAATATACTGCCGCCGATTATGGCACACCTGATATTAAAGGTGTTGTAAAGAATACAACTTCTGTAGCTAATCTCAGATTATTATTAAGCGCATATCTATTTTTCTAAACAGAAATATATAATTATATTTCAGTGATAATAAATTTGTTCAGATATACTGAAAGATTTATAACACAGTAATGATTAAATGCATTTAGTTTACTTTTTGTTACATTATTTTAAGAGGAAATTATGACAAATCATGACCAGTATGAAGTCAATTTTTTTAAACCTTTATCGGAACATGCTAAAGGCAATAAAAAATTAGTTTCCAGATTAGCAATAATCTGGGCGATTGCAGTATTCGGATTTCATTTTTTATTAATATTTATTACAACTCCTACTGCTGAACAAACATTAAATGATTTTAATTCTGTTTGGCCGAAAGTTCTTGAAGATGCTTCTGCAACAAATGAAACCAAACAAGTATTTGCAAAATCAGTGCTGATGGTTTTAGGTAAAAATATTGCTGTAAAAGAAAATCACAAAGCTGTATTAAAAGAATCACTAAGCTGGGTTGTTTATAGCATGCAGCCAGATTCTGTAAAATCATTATATCATACAGAGCCAAATGATGAAGCAGTTAATGGAGCTGTCGCAAGTATTGGGTTAGGATCAGAAGGTTTTGATAAAATAATGAAAGACCTTCTACCGGCATCTATAGTTAAAGTTGAAAACTCTTCTTTAAGTGCTGAATCAAAAAAAGCATTACCCGAAATCATGAAACTGTACTTAATTCACAATCAAAGTTTTTTGACAGACTTTCAGTTTCTCGGATTTCCTTTCCACTATTGGTATACAGCACAATTCTTACTAATACTATTTGTAGTCTTATGTTTAATCTATGCTGTAACAATAGATAAAATGAATAAAAAATTTGGATTTGTTGAAGAAACATAGAAACCAACAATTATGATCTGGAGGCATTGTGAATAAGTTAGTTAAAAGTGTATATACTATATTTTTTATGTTAATTTTTTCGAGTAATAGTTTTGCTCAATCTGCCGCTGAACTTGAAGGTGAATTCAAACTTGGTCCCGCTATAATTCTAATAGTGTTACTACTTACATTTATTTTAGTTGGTATTTTTAATCGTGCAAAAGATACAAAGACCTACTGGGCCGCAGGCAGAAAGATATCTCCTGTCGGTGCCGGAATGGCGATTGCATCTAACTGGATGAGTGCCGCCTCCTTCTTAGGAATGGCAGCTATTATGTATGGCACAGGTTATCATGGTTTATCTTATGTTGTTGGATGGACCGGTGGGTATGTACTGCTTTTAATTTTAATGGCAGGCCAGATAAGACGTTATGGCAAATATACTGCCGCTGATTTTATTGGGGATAGATATTATTCCCAGGGCTTAAGAGGCGCTGGCGCCGGTTTAGCAATCTTTATTTCTTTTTCATACTGTGTTGGGCAGTTTGCGGGTATAGGGCTAATGTTTAAATGGATTTTAGGAATTGATTATACATGGGCCGTTATTATCGGCGCCTCTGTTGTACTGACTTATACACTTATTTCCGGTATGCTGGGTGTTACAAAAAATATGCAGATTCAATATGTTATAATTATAATATCCTTTATAGTGCCACTTTTCATCTTATCCTATAAGTTTGGATACTTCTACTGGTTACCTCAAGTAGGTTACGGTACTGTAATTAGTGATATTGTTAATGGTATTGCACCAGGAGGGGGTATTACTGCGATGGGACATGATTTTGCCATTCTTCCTTCGCCTGAATTTGCCATGCCGTGGGATCCGGCAACCGGCCAAACAGCTTTTCAGTGGTTGGCAATATGTTTCTCTTTAATGATAGGAACCGCCGGATTACCACACGTTATTCAAAGATTCTATGTGGTACCTCGAGCCAGAGACGCCAGATGGTCGGTTGTCTGGGGATTGTTTTTTATATGTATTCTTTACTGGAGCGCTCCGGTTTATTCCGCATTTGGGAAAATATTGTCCTCAAATCCTGAAGTAGGGAAATTAGCCAAAGATGCAATTGTTGTTTACACAACACAACTAGGAGATTTATATCCACTTATAGTTGGTTTCCTAGCAGCCGGCGCAATTTCTGCAGCTTTCTCAACCGTATCCGGATTACTGGTTGCCGGTGCTTCTGCATTCTCTCATGACCTATATTACAATGTAATAAATCCTGACGCTTCTGAAAAAACACAAATGATGATGGCCAGATTGGGAACTATTTTAATGGCTGCCGGTGTTGCTATTATTGCTCTAATGAATTTAGGCCTTATTGCGCAATTAGTTGCCGTAGCTTTCTCGCTTGCAGGATGCACAATATTCCCCCTATTTTTACTTGGCATCTGGTGGAGTGGGTCTAATAGAACAGGAGCATGGGCTGGACTCATTGCCGGTTCTTCTGTAGCTATGATTGCATTAATATATTTTATAGCAGGAAAATTTGGAGTTTCGCTCCCTTTTCAGGAATTTATTAACTACTATTTAAATGCCTGGTATTTTGCATGGTTAGGCGCTCCGTTGGCAATATTTTTTAATATTGTTGTTTCAAAGTTTTCTAAGAATAAAACACCGATCGAGATAAAGAAATTCTTGGCTGAAAGAGTTCATAACTATAAAGTTAGCTAAACAAAAAACCCCCGTATATAGCGGTATACTAGATATTTAGTCGAATAAAACCCGGCTCTAAAATGAGAAATAGAATTATTAATCGAGATTTTATTTTAAAAATAATTCTCCCCACGTTATTCGTATTCTCCATATTCACTATTTTGATATTTGCCGTGATAATTCCATCGATAAAAAGTTATATGCTTGATGGAAAAAGAGAAATGATTAGGGAATTAACATATTCGGCCTGGAGTGTACTTGATAAATTTGAGAAAGAAGTTTCAGACAGCATCCGCACACTTGCAGAGGCGCAAAAAGAAGCCATTACAAGCATTGAAAACATGCGCTATGGTCAGGAAAGAAAAGATTACTTCTGGATTATCGATATGCGCCCCTACATGATAATGCACCCTTATCGAAAGGATTTGAACAATGCGGATCTTTCGAATTATAAAGATCCGACCGGGAAAAAATTATTTGTAGAATTTATAAAGGTTGTTGAATCAAATGGAGAAGATTATGTCGATTATATGTGGCAATGGAAAGATGATTCAACTAAGATTGTTCCCAAATTATCTTTTGTAAAAGGATTTAAAAAATGGGGTTGGGTTGTCGGTACCGGTATTTATATTGAAGATGTCAATGAAGAAATATCCTCTCTCACCAACCACTTATTTTATGTTTCGTTAGGGATTTTATTCGTCCTTGGCTTTAATCTCTTTTTTATCAGCAAGCAGAGCCTGTTAATTGAAGGTAAACGACATGCGGCAGAAATGAGGTTAAGAGAATCGGAAACCAAGTATAAGGCTCTTGTTGAAGCCTCTACAGATGGTTTGGTAATGATGCTTGATGGCTATTATATCTATTCTAATCAGGCTATGTTGAAAATGCTGGGCTATGCGGGGGAAAATATTTCCGGTATAGATTTAAATAAAATCCTCTGCAATTATGATACGGATCAAATATCAGGTGTTGAATATTTCAAAAAATTAGTTTTGGGTGCCAAACCACAAGATCAGTATTCGGCTCAATTAAAAAGAAAAGATGGCAGTGTTCTAGACGTAATCCTTTATACGTCGAAAATTTCTTTGGGACAAAAAGTCGGTTATACCATTATTATTAAAGATATAAGTACTCATAAACAGATTGAAGAAGAGCTGGATTTAAACAGAGAAAAGTATTTAACTCTGGCAAATAGTATCAAGATAGGGGTGTTCAGATCAACCTTTGGCTCCCACGGGAAAATAATTGAAGCAAATTTTTCTGCAGCTAACATACTTGGATATAGTATGCAGGAAGAACTCTATACCTTAAACTTATTAGATCTTTTTCATAACAGAGCGGATAGAAAAGGTTTTACAAAAAAACTTATTGATGACGGCGCTGTTAAAAACTCTGTTATCCAAATAAAAACTAAAAATGGCTCAACATCAATTGTTTCGATTTCGGCGGTATTAGTAAGAGGCACAAAAGACGAACCAAAATATTTTGATGGAACAATAGATGATATTACGGATAAGATTAAATTTGAAGAGAAACGAGAAAATTTAATTGTTGAACTTCAAACATCCCTTCGCTTTTTAAATCAGCCTATTAGTCATTTTTTAAAGCATCTTGTTACATGCAATATGCATTTGCCAATCTATAAAGTCGCAAAATTAATGACTAAGGAAAAGTTCAGTGCCGCACTGATAAAAGCGGACACGGATGAATTTGTTGGCATTATTACTGATCATGATCTACGAAGAAGAGTGGTTTCTGAAAACTATAATATGGAAAGACCCATATTCGAAGTAATGAGTTCACCTTTGATAACTATATCTTCAACCTCCTTAGTCTTTGAAGCTTTTTTAGTAATGAACGAAACGGCTACTCGTCATTTGGCCGTTAAGAATCAGGAAAATGAAATTATTGGAATCATCAGCAGTGAGGAACTTATTACAGTACAAAAATATTCAACAAGCTATTTACTAAGAGAGATTGAAAATGCTAAATCGGTTGAGGATCTTATTGCCGCTCATGATAAAGTACCAATACTGATTAAAGTGTTTATAGATAGTGGCGCGAGAAGCCGAATCATTTCACATATTATAACTTCAATATTCGAAACAATTACAGATAAACTAATTTCATTTGCTATTGATGAGCTTGGTAAGCCTCCGGTTGAATTTGCTTTTATAGCTCTTGGCAGCGTTGGCCGGGAAGAACAAACCTTAACTTCAGACCAGGATAACGCAATTATATACAATGACGTCCCTGTTGAATCAGAAAAAAATATCCATACATATTTTCATGATTTAGGAATAAAAGTCTGCGATTGGCTAAACGACTGTGGATATGACTATTGCAAAGGCGAGGCTATGGCTAAAAATCCAAAATGGTGCCAATCAATTTCTAAATGGGAAGAATATTTTCATACCTGGATTACAAACTCTGATCAGCAAGATTTAATTGACCTAAGTATATTTTTTGATTTTAGATGCATCTATGGGGATAGTAAATTAACAGATCAACTTCAAAAGCATTTATTTAAAACGGCTGATGGTCAAGCCGGATTTTTCCAACATCTTACTAAAAACAGCCTGCTTCATAAACCCCCGGTAGGATTATTAGGGAAAATTGTTGTTGAGTCAAAAGGCGAACATCAGGAAACCTTTGATATAAAATCAGCGATTATGCCAATCAGCGATTTTTGTAGAATCTATGCTCTTAAGAATAAAGTAAGCAGTCCAAATAGTTTAGAAAGACTTGATGGCTTATTAGAAAAAGGAATTATAAATAAAACGACTTATGAAGAATTAAAACAGGCTTATAATTATTTAATGCAGTTAAGGTTCAAACATCAATCAGAACAAATAATGGAAAATGTTTCTACCGATAATTACATAAATCCTAACGGATTAACACAAATCGAACAAAAAACACTGAAGAATATTTTTACTCAAATTTTAAGTATTCAAAAGAAACTAAGTTATGATTTCAGCGGTGAGGCAATTTAATAGTATCGAAATTTCAATCTCTCAATTTTTATGCCAAACTCACTTTAATTAGTTTGCGAAGCTATGTTCTTTAGATTTTACCCGGATAAATTACCATTAAAATAGCTTTCAAAAAGAAACGCGGAATCATGGGCTTCAATTTTACGGCATTCGCTTATAACAGGCCCTTGGTATTTAATATTTATTAATTCAGCAGCTAAGTCATCCCATGGAACTTTCCCCTTTCCCACAGGTAAATGTTCATCATTTAATCCATTATTATCATGATAATGAATACAACTCAACTTATTGTGAAAATTATTAGTGTATTCAAGAACGCCTTCTCCCATATTTGCATGACCGGTATCTAAACAAAATTTTATACAATTTGAGTCTAATCTGGAAAAAATAAATTTAAAATCTTCTACATTATCACCTAAAAGATAATATTCTGAGCCCCTGGGAATAGGTGTTAAATTTTCCAGGGCAATTATTACATTCTTATCTTCACAAACTTTTAGCACTTTCTCAAGACTTTTTATAAATCGTTTCAATGCCTTTTTTCTCTCCCATTGTTCAACGGGAAACCAGTAGAAACTTCCTACATGAAGAGTAACGTGTGTAGCGTTTAACTGGCTGGCAATTTGAATACATTTAAGTAAATAATTAATATTGGATCTTCTTAGAGGCGCTAATATCTCAGAAATATTTATATAATAGGGGATATGAAAACTAAGTTGAATATTATATGATTTTGAAAGATCATGTAATTTATTAATTCTATCAGCAGTAAATGTTTCTAATGATAAATTTTCCTGAGATAAATTGATTTCGATATGATGTAATCCATATGAAAAAGCATACTCAAACAGATCTTCAGGCTGTCGATCATATACATTGAAACCATATTTTCGATTGAAATTATATTTCACTAAATCCACAATGTCTTATCTTCTCATGATGCTTAAGTACTTTCCTGAATAACTCCATTATTATTTCCTGAAAGGGCTGTTGTGTTACAGCAGTAAGAATCGGTGCTTTATTACAGTCGGCCTCATTTCAACAGAATTTAAAGAATTTTATTCAAAATTATTAGTGTCCGGATAAAATGAAAATAACTTAGCTAAAAGCAGGGACAGGGAAATAAACTATTTGTTATTCATTTCTATTGTATATGTTCTTCTATATTACCTTGCGGGTTATTTTATTGCGTGGCAATTTGATGAAATAAGAGTTCATTACACTGGGTCTCTTGACAAATTGTCAATTTTTGACCATACTCTACAGTTGATAAAGAGAGAACCAGATTTTTTCCCATCGAATGAAAGTCAGAAACAGGCTATACCTTAATTGATTCTTAGGCAATTATTTTTTCCTTATTTCCCTTGAAACTTGAAATCATAATTAGGATAAGAGATATGAGGAGAAAGGGAGTCCATAATAAAGAAAAGATTTCTCCGGAAGCTGAGACGAGACCCACTATCTTAGGAGAGTACTTATACAAAACGAAATTTTTAATAATACTACCTAAACTGATAATCACGTACAATCCTAACAAATATATCATGAAGTTGTATCTTATTTTTAATCTTGGATTAATATTGAAGAATCGGTTTTGATTTTTATTTAATATAATTTTCTGTTTAGATATAAAATAAAATATTCCACCAATCAGAAGCAAAATAAATACAAATAGCGGAATTGGAACAGGAAAATCTGAACCAATAACTGGAGATGTTATTAAAATCCAATTCAAATCGAGCAAATATATAGGTAGTGTAAAAAATTGCACTAATTTAGGTATTAATGTAAAAATAAAATAACCGAGTAATAACAATAACAATCTTTTACGCCAAACAAATGTCGGATTCACTTTTGAAAATTCTACCGTTAAGGCCTTCGAATCACCAAGACGATGTCTGGCTATCCAAAAGGATTCCTCTTCTGATAATCCCTTTTTACCCAGATTACCAATTTCATCATGTAAATGCGATAGTAGTTCATTTACATCTGATTCATTCATAGATTGATTGGAGATTAATTCAGTTTGATACTTAATGATATTTTTATTTAGCTCGAACATGGTATCGGCTCCCATAATTGATTTAATGCCTTATTAACAACTATCCATTGCTGCTTTTGAGTTTCTAAAATTGCTTTACCCTCAGGTTTAATTTTATAATATTTTCTTTTCCGGCCATTTTCAGACACTTGCCAGAAAGATTTAATAAGCCCATCTTTTTCTAATTTATGTAAAACAGGATAAAGCATACCATCTTTCCATTTCATTTCATTGTTTGAAAGTTTATGAACTTTCTTAATTATTTCATATCCATAATTTTCTTTTTGGGAAAGGATACTTAATATTAATGGTTTAGAAGATGCGGCTACTAATTCTTTTGATATCATTTTAAACTCTCAATATTTTTTACATAGCGATACTATGCATACTACTAATATGCATAATAATCGTATGTAAATCAAGTGCTTTTTTGCTGCTTCATTTTAGTCTTTTTATATTTTGGCCCAATTTAAAATTCTTTCTTATATTAATTTTATCTTTTTTAATTATTAATAAACGGCTAACAAAGCCACTCAAACATGCAGGCGTTATACTATTATAAAAGTTTTATTTTGGTCATACAACACAATGGAGAAAAAAATAATGCAACAAAAGATCTTGCACGCAACTCTTACAACTATGATATTATTCTTTGTCACATTCTTTGGTTTTTTGGTTCCGGATGATGTATTAAGTAAAAAAAGCAAGTCGGGAACGGGGAATCTTCAAATCACTGAGGAAGCGCTGGCTGCATTACCGGTAAAGGGTCCGTATTTTCCCTTTGATGAACGCATCATCGAGGACCGATGGATGGTCAAACGATTTGTTGTACCTCTCCACCGATATGAGAATAATCCGATTATGGTAAAGGATTCTCCCCTTGAAGGAAAAGGTCCAATGGCCGGTGGTACCGTTGTTTTTGATTCTGCTGATAAGATTTTTAAAATGTGGTATGGCATTTTCGACCTGAATGCTTATCAAAATAAATTACCTTTTTCATACAATATATGTTATGCTGAATCAAAAGATGGTCTCTCCTGGCAAAAACCGGTCCTGGGATTATTTAATAACAGGGGAAAATCAGATTTAAACAATAATATTATTGCTTTAGGACGAGAAAAAACGGGTAGCATTGATGTGGAGTTTAATCCCTATCCCCATTCACCCGAGCAAAAATTTGTAGCCATTCATAATGACAGCGGTGGGGTTTTTATCTCCTATTCCGCTGATGGTAAAAAATTTGACTGTTCCTTTGACCAGCCGGCCGTCTGGTATCACAGTGACACCCACAATAATTTTGTTTATGATGAAGTGCGTGATCGCTGGCTGATGTATGTGCGTCCACGGGCCTATGCCGGAAATGGCTTGAAGCATGTGGGCCGGCGACGAATTGCCGTAAAGCAAAGCACCGATCTGGTAAACTGGACACATGAAAAAACGATTCTTGTGCCCGAAGAGGGTGATCCTGATTATTTTTATGGCATGCGTGTTTTCCGTCGGGGGGACCTGTTCTTCGGCCAGCTCTTATTGTATGAAACTATACATCATCACCTTTATCAGGAGTTAGTATGGAGTGGTGATGGCATAAACTGGCGCCGGTTGCCGGTAAATGCACAAAAGCTGTCCCTGGATGTGAGCCCTGAAGGTTCCTGGGACGCCGGAATGGTTGTTTTATTTGAAAAACCGGTTATCGTTGATGATGAAATGCGGTTCTATTACAGCGGTTATGACAGTGCACATAATACATTCGGATCGAGTGCGATCGGTTTGGCAACTACAAAACGCGACCGTCTGATAGGTGTCTCGTCCTTGCCCGATACTTCCGGCCGGATTCTGACCCGGCCCATTCGGATAAACGGGGATTTATTTATCAATGCCCAGGCAGATGGTGAAATTCGCGTGGAACTCCGTTCGCCCCTCCGGGACGAACCATTGGAAGGATGGACGGCTGAGGAATGTACGCCCTTTCAGGGAGATGATTTGGATAATCCGGTTCGCTGGGGAAACAAAAAACTAAGTGAGTTGAATGGAGAAATCGTTCGTTTAAGGTTTCAATTGGAAGATGCAATCCTCTATTCCTTTGATATAAGAGAGTGAGTATTTTAATTAACCTGACCTATTCATACCGCAGCACAGGGCTGCAAACAAAAAGATTAAAGAAAGCAGAGAGCGGAAAGCAGAAAGCAGAAAAAAATCTCTGCGGTCTCTGCGTTAGATGAATATATCCAGTTTGTAAAAATTTTGCTAATCTCCATAGGCGATCCGCTAGGGCGGAAATAACAATGTTTTCGGCTACAATAGCATATCATAATTCAGGCAAATAATTTTACTAGGGAGGTAGGTGATAATGCAAAACTATAATCGTCGGCACTTCATTAAAACAATCGGGGCGGCGTCTTTGGCAAGTGCCTTTCCGGCTAGGGTAAAGGCAAAACCCGAGAGGGATATCATTTGGGGCAATCTTTTGCACCTCAGTTTTAATATGTGGGAGGATTGGGATGCTCCCGGAAAGGAGATGCGTAGTTATCGCCCCTACCTTCGTTTTGATGAAAATCTGTGGAATGATCTGTTAAATAAAATGGCGGCCCATCATCTGAATATGGTCGTCATCGATTTGGGCGATGGTGTACAATATAAAAGCCATCCGGAGATTGCGGTAAAAAACGCCTGGTCGGTAAAAAAATTAAAGGACGAACTAAGGAAAATTCGTGGACTAGGATTGGAGCCAATCCCAAAACTCAATTTTGCCTCTTCTCATGATGCCTGGTTGGGAGAATATTCAAGATGTCTGTCCACTGAAAAATACTATAAAGTGTGTGCCGATTTAATCGCCGAAGTCAATGACATATTTGATAACCCGCGCTTTTTCCACCTTGGTATGGATGAAGAAGATACCAAGAACCAAAAATATTACAAGTACATGGTCGTGCGCCAGTTTGATCTCTGGTGGCATGATTTTCTTTTCCTATGCAATGAAGTGCAAAAAGCCGGTGTGCGCCCATGGATTTGGTCGGATTATCTCTGGCATTATCCGGACCTGTTTTTTGAAAAAATGCCTAAAAATGTTGTACAGAGCAACTGGTATTACGGAACGACTTTCGGCGATGATAAAATGATACAGGCATACAACCAGCTGGATAAATATGGATATGACCAAATACCAACCGCAAGCAATCACTCCAGGGATGAAAATTTTGGAATGACGGTTGATTATTGCACAAAATATATTCAGGAGCGACATTTGTTTGGTTTTTTGCAAACACCCTGGCGGCCCACTATTGAGGAATTTCGTCAACACCATCTTGATGCAATTGAGCAGGTCGGTGTGTCGATTGCGGCTAGAGAATGAAAAATATAACCACGAATTACACAAATTTTTACGAATTTCACGAATTATTCTAAAAGAGTAAAGAAAGCAGAAAGCAGAAGGCAGAAAGCCGGAAAAAAATGGTCCACGAATTATCACGAATTAATTCGAATTTCACGCATCAATTTAAAAAAAAGCAGAGAAGCAGAAATCCGAAAGCAGTATTAAAAAAAATACAAAATAATATAAAACGCTTTTCAACTTTGCGTACTTTGCGCCTTCTTTGCGTCTCTGCGTTAGAAAAGAATTGTATTGTAGATAAAGCATATTATGTTTGTTGATATTTTAATTGTCCCGATTTATCGGGATGGCACTACCATCTTGTGATTCCGGAGATAACAAATGAAAAAATGTTTATTATTTATATTGTTAGCAACAATTGTGTTGATTAGTCTGGTTTGTGATTTCCAAAGATCAATAAATAAGAGTATAGATCCATCTTATCTTCGTTGCGAATATCTCACAAATCCCATAGGGATTGATGTAAATAATCCCAGACTAAGCTGGATTCTAAAATCAGATCTTCGCGGTCAGAAGCAAACTGCTTACCGGGTACTTGTTGCCGGTACAAAAGAAAAGCTTAATAACAATATTGGTGATTTATGGGATTCTGATCGGGTTGAATCGGATCAATCCATTCATATTGTATATTCCGGAAAAGAACTGTTATCGCGACTTTCATGCTACTGGAAAGTATGTGTATGGGATAAAGATGGTAAAAAGTCAGACTGGAGTGAGCCGGCTACGTGGAGTATGGGATTACTGGATCACATTGATTGGGATGCCGAATGGATTGGAGTCAGGGCTGCAATGGATGAGACCGGAGAAAATATGACGCCTGTTTCAGATAATGCTATCGGTCACTCTTCCCAACCACCGTATTTAGGGGATGCGGCTATCCTGTTTAGAAAAGACGTTCGGATCGAAAAGAAACCATTAAAAGTTACGGCTTCTGTAAGCGGGCTGGGGTTTTACGAATTGTTCGTCAACGGAAGGCGGGTGGGCGATCATGTATTGGATCCTGCGGATACCGATTATGATAAGCGTGTAATGTATGTAACTTATGATGTCACTGAATTTTTTAGGCAGGGAAATAACACAGTTGGAGCAATTGTGGGCAATGGATGGTATGAAGTAAATTTTCGTGATATTTGGGAGTTTGAAACGGCGCCATGGATCGCTCCTAAAAAACTACTGCTAAACATTGAAATACAATTCAGCGATGGATCGAAACAAAACATCGTGACTGATGAAACCTGGAAATGGTCGACGGGTGCAATTACCTATAACAGCATTCGTGGAGGTGAGACCATCGATCTACGACGTGCAAAGCCAGGCTGGAATGATCGGGGCTATGATGATTCTGAATGGCGTTCGGTAAAGATCGTACCTGCTCCCGCCGGCCGTCTGACAGCCCAGATGCATTTACCAATTCGAGTACAAAAGTTAATAAAACCGGTAAAAATGACAGAACCACAGCCGGGTGTATATGTATTCGATATGGGTTTGAATTTTTCCGGATGGGCGCGTCTGTCGATCTCGGGAAAATCAGGCCAGAAAATAACACTTTATTTTAATGAAGTACTGAACGCCCAGGGCACAGTGGACACAACACACGTGAATTCGAGCTATACATTCGGACGATATCAGACCGGAGAGTTTATTCTCAATGGACGCGGGGATGAAATATACGAGCCCCGATTTACCTATCATGGCTTCCAGTACGTACAGGTTGAAGGCTTGACGGAAAAGCCCTCTCTCGACTGTCTCACCGGAGTTATGGTGCATACAGATGTCGGTTCCATGGGTAGCTTTTCCTGCTCTAATGAAAAATTCAACAAACTGCAAAAGGTTTTCAGACACTCAAAATTAAACTATGTACATCATCGCCCCAGGGATCCGGCGCGTGAAAAGCTGGGGTGGACACAAGACGCCTGGCAACTGGAGGAAATGGGATTCTATAACTTTGATTATGTAACAATATACAGGCTATGGCTTCGTGACATGCTTGACGGGCAGGAGTCGAATGGCCACGTACCGCCAGTTGATCCTACGGCCGGGTGGGGAAAACTTGGGACAGAGGGAGCAATTTACTCGGATCCATGGTGGGGCGGCGCGTTAATCTATGGATCCTGGATTCTATACCAGCACTTTGACGACAGACGTCTGCTTGAAGAAAACTATGATGGTATGAAGAGATATGTGGATTATCTTTCTATGACGGCTGATGATTACATCGTTGATTGGAATTTAGGTGATTGGGGTGAAGTTGGTACAATGGGAGGACCAAAACGAACCCCCCGTGATCAAACATGCACAAGCGGTTACTATTTTCTCTCTGATATTTTATCTCATACAGCATTAATGCTCGGCAAAGAAAATGATGTAAGGAAATATCGCGCATTGACCGACAAAATACGTCATAAATTTAATAAAAAGTTTCTTGATCCGGAAACCGGGATGTATGCCATCGATAGCCAAACAGCCCAGGCGCTTCCGTTATATCTTGGCATGGTTCCGCAAGATAAAAAGAATCTTGTTATTGAACAACTTCTTAAGAGTATTGCAGACCGACAGAACCACCTGAGCACCGGTTTTGTGGGGACGATGGCGCTGATGCGGGGTCTCTCAAATCTTGGACATGCAGAATTGGCCTACACAATAGCCAATCAGGAAGATGAACCAAGCTGGTGGGGATCGATCAAGAACGGTCGCACGACCATGCCCGAGTACTGGAATGGAGATGGTGCACAGAACATCGTTTCTTTAGGAGGTCCATGTGCTGTCTGGTTTTACACTAACCTCGCCGGAATCCGTCCTGATCCGACGGGCCCCGGGTTTAAAAAAATTATCCTTAAACCGTCAGTCGCAGGTGATCTAACTTGGGTGAAGGGTGAATACAATTCGATTCACGGTAAGATTGTCAGTGACTGGATATTTGAAGAAGGGGAATTCAAGTGGAATATCACCATTCCTGCAAACACAACTGCGACAATATATGTACCGACGAAGAAGGTTGAAGATATTACTGAGAGTGGCGATCCTGTTGATCAGGTAAATGGCGTGAAGTTCTTGCTAATGGAAAACGGTAAAGCGGTGTTTTTAGTCGAATCGGGAAATTATAAGTTTGTCGTAAATAGTGAAAAATGAGAGGCAAGACTATATTTGATTTATTTAAAGATAGATATTCCTTTTAAATCATTAATTTTTATAAGTTTGTGTCTTAGTGATTTTGTGGCTAATAAATTATCCAGGTTAAATAACATCTTGTCCCTACGGGACAAATATTATCCGATCATGATTTTTCTATAAACATCATGTCTCTAACGAGACATTTCCTAAGGCAAAACAAATTCATTAGGTTAATTTACCTGAATATGGTCCCGTTAGGGACCAGATGTTTCTAGCTCATAAGATAAACGAATATATGTCGTCCCTTTAGGGACGAAATGATGACAATCCTATTTTTAATTTCGCAAGTGGTTAACCTGAATTATTCAGATTTGCAAAAAATTTTTGCTTAAATCACAAAGTTTTTGGCTATAATAGCATAACGCAGCGATGCTGCAATCAAAAAAAAATCTTATCCACGGATTTCACTGATTAACACGAATTATTTAACCGCAACGACGCAAAGAATACGCAAAGCACGTAAGGTTTATTTTATTATTTAAAAAATTTGATTTAATCTTTGCCAAACTTGCCTGCCCTGAACTTGTTTCAGGGTGACAATATGAAGCATATTATAGCATTTTTGAAAAATATATTAAACCTGATTTATTAGAAAGGATCATTAAGTGAAAACAAATCTCAGAAACATTATCTCATCTTCATCAATAAAGCAGTCTTTAATCATTCTCATGCTAGTTCTTGTAAATACCTCTATCCATGCGGATGGAAAACTTTTACGAGGAGAAGGAGAAAAAAAATATTCCTTAAATGGCAAAAAGGCAGATTTTTATGTTTCACCAGTAGGGAATGATAACTGGTCCGGCAAATTTGCTGAACCCAATCAAAATAAAACCGATGGCCCGTTTGAAAGAATAGATCGTGCCCAATTAGCTGTCCGGGAGTTAAAAAAGCAGATTTATAAAATTAAAAGTAAAGCGATTGACCCGCGATTCCGTCCGTCTCCCCATGAATATGGCAGCGGAAGAGATATTCTCGTCCTGATCAGAGAGGGAACTTATACCCTTGAAAACACCCTATCGTTTTCATCCCTGGATGGGGGTGAACGGGTTGAAACTGACCTGCCGACCGGCGCTTTCGAATTACATAAGTTAAAAGATTATTATGTGACCTATGCTGCTTATCCCGGTGAAAAGCCTGTCATTACAGGTGGTCGTAAAATTCAGGGTTGGCAGAAGGGAGAAAACGGAAAGTGGATCGTGCGTTTGGATAAGCCTGAAGTTGAAGAGCTATTTGCCAATGGTCAGCGTCAGACTTTAGCCCGCAAACCCAATAAAGGATACTTTAAAACAAAAGAACAACCCACCGACACAAAATCCTTTGTTTATAGGACGGGAGATTTACAAAAATGGCCGGAAATGGAATCAAACCGGATCATCATTGTCTCCCGTTGGAGTTCAGATAAAACGACCATTACCAGGATAGATGAGAAAAATAATATCGCCTATTTAAAAACACCGGCAGAAGATATGGTCAATGTCCCGCCTAAATACTATGTCGAAAATGTTGAAGCACTTCTTGATTTGCCTGGCGAGTGGTATTTTGACCAGAAAAGGAGAATCCTCAGTTTTATCCCACCGGAAAATATCAATGATCCAAACGAGGCAGATATCGTTTTCCCTGAGATCTCAGGTCTTGTCCGTATATCGGGTACCAGAGAGAAGCCGGTCCGCAACCTGAGATTCTACAATCTCTCGTTTTCGGTCACCCGGCCGGGCGGAGAGGCAACGATTTTCCTTGAATATGCAAAAAACTGTGAAATATTAACAAGCACGATCCGCAATGTCAGCCAGACAGCGATCAGGCTTGGCAAAGGATGTTATCATAATAAAATATTTGAAAATCAAATCCACGATGTAAAAGGATCGGGAATCAGGATTAGTGGTGATGCAAGACCGGATAACTGGAATGATGTCGTCAGTGATAATATAGTTTCCTATAATGAAGTTATCCGTTGCCGGCCGGCAGCAGGAGGTATCGGAACATCAAATGCTCTTAGAACCACTATTTCTCACAACTATGTTTCAGACACGGGCAGTTATGGCATTACAGCTGGCAACTGGTCCAATGTGGAAGAAGCCATTGATGGAAACAATTTGGTTGAATATAATCATGTTTCCTTTACAAATATGATCCGTGATGACGAAGGGGGCATTGCCGTGTACGGTTTAAGTCCCGAATCGGTGGTACGAAATAATCTGGTGCACGATGTCAGACCGGCAGGTACCAACGAGAATGTCGGTTTCTTTTTCCAAAATATGTCCTCGGGCTGGACTATCACAGATAACATTTACTATAATCTTAAGCAGGGGGAGATGAAATTATGTGCCTGCTATCTGATTGATAATATCTATGAAAATAATCATGTCCTCAAAGCACCCGCAACAGAACCTGAAAAAATCATAACCGGCATTACAAATTTTGCATGCAGTAATCTGCAGATTCATTCAAACACAGAATTGATAACCGGGAATGAATTATTGATCACGGCAGAGGTGATAAATAATGGTTCTACCGGTACGGGTGAAGTACAGTTATACATCGATGGCAAAGTCGTCGCAAAACAAAATTTTCCTGTGATTTCAAAAAATCAGCGTAAGATAGAATTTATCTATCAGTTCTCCAGCCCGGGTGAACACATTGTTGCCATTGGCAATACACCGAACAAAACAATTACCGTTCAGGGAGAAGCCCTTCAGGTACTTTACAGTAATTTGTCCGCCTCATTACTCGAAATTCCAGCCGGGGAACCGGTCATGATCAGAGTAAAGTTGCGAAATGTAGAGACCGCCGAAGGAAAACAAAAAGTTGATCTATATGTCGATAGTAAGGTTCAGATGTCAAAGGAAATAGTACTCTCCGGTGAGGGGGAAGAGGAATTGGAATTCTCGCTCGTCTTACCAGTCGGAGATCATGAAGTATCTGTAGGCAGATCGGCAGTTCTTCGACTGAGGGTCTATCAAACTGAGGATATTATATTGTCTTCTGCAGATTTTTTAACTTATTGTTCGTCGACGGCAACGCCCTGTCAATATGATTTTGACCTGGATGAGAATCGTTTCGAGATCACTGCTCATGGTACAGATTTTCTTCATGCCGAGGATTCTTATGGTACGATCTATCTCAATGATATGATCAATGGAAACTTTGTTGCCACAGTGCAGGTCGTGGGATTTAGTGAACGCGTAAGCGAATGGTTCCGGGTTGGTATATTTGTGCGCAATGATCTGACAAAAAGCAATGATGCGGAAAGAGGCAGCCTGGGATCTTTTCTGATGTTCTCTACACCGAAAAGAGAAGGCGCCCAATGGGATGAATTTGGGGACGGCTCGATGCATAATACCAAGAGCAGAAATTATAAGGTTGATAAGCCGCCGCCTGTATGGTTAAAATTAATTCGCCATGGTGATCGCTTCACCGGTTACTATAGTTTTGACGGGAAAATCTGGATGCTGTCCAGGGAATCGGGGCCAATACCCGGTTTGGCTAAAACGATGGATATCGGCCTGGCGGCGGGTACAAACGATCAGAGACCATCTAAGGTTATGTTCCAAAATTTCAATTTAAAAGTAGAGAAAAAGTGATTTTAGTATTGCGATCTTTGATGGTTGCAAATAAAGGGTTGTAATATAACTCGTGGATAAGTAATATAATATCAGTACATATCATGGCTCTATATTCAATCTATTCCAATGCTAACCAAGGAGGTTTATATGCATAAATTAATGCCTTTTCTTTCGTCCTATATAATTATGTCTGTTCTCTCCTGTAATCAAATTCCTCAAACTGATTTAGCTGACTATATCCCAAATTCATTTTCTCACCATGACCTAGTATTTAACGAGCCGGTGGAACGCTGGGATGAGGCCATTCCGCTTGGAAATGGTATGATGGGTGTTTTACTCTGGGGAGATGGTCAACCACTCATACTATCCCTTGATAGAGCAGATTTATGGGATGCCAGACCCGTAGAAGAGTGGAATTCCCCGGATTATAATTATAAGACCATGCGCCAGTGGGTCAAAGAGGGCCGGATCAAGGATCTGCATCGTCTTTATGAGGATCCCTACTCAAAGAATGCAGCGCCGACCAAAATTCCTGCCGGGCGTATTCTGATAAAGTTTGCCGATGATCTGAGAGTGAAATCAAGTCGCCTTTCCCTGGAAAAAGCCCTCGGTACTGTTGAGTATTCTGATGGAACGATAGTCGAAGTTTTCCAACATGCGCAGAGGGCAGTGGGCTTTATTAAGATATCTCATATGTCGCAAAAACCAGAGATAGAACTTGTTGTTCCTGCTTTTAAAGGCGATGATATGAGTGGGAAAGGGTATCATGCGCTTGATGGCAACGATCTTTCCAGGCTTAATTATCCTGCACCACAGGAATTCCAAACTAAAAACAGCCGCTCATTCGAACAGATTGGGTGGGGCGATTTTCGTTTTGCAATCACCATTTCCTGGAAGGAAACGGCTACGGGTAACCTGGAATGTGCCTGGAGTATCGCCACGACCAATGAAAGTGACGATCCCTTAATCCTATCGAAGATGCGCGCACAGGAAGCATTAAAAACCGAATTCGATGATGCTCAGAATACACATATAACCTGGTGGTCGGCGTTTTGGAGACAATCCCGTATTTCTGTACCTGACTCTGTAATCGAAAGACAGTGGTATCTGGATACCTATAAATTTGGCTCTGCTTCACGGAGGGGGGCACCACCAATTACTTTGCAAGCAGTTTGGACAGCTGATGAAGGCAAAATCCCACCCTGGAAAGGGGACTATCATCATGATCTGAACACACAACTATCTTACTGGCCATGTTATAGTGGTAATCATTTAGAAGAGGGATTAAGTTATTTGGATTGGCTCTGGGAAACCCTACCCCAGGCACGGAAATATACACGCGATTTCTATGATAAATCGGGTGTCAATGTGCCTATGACAGCTGATATAAATGGCAGACAAATCGGTGGATGGCACCAATATACGCATAGCGCAACAACGTCAGCCTGGCTCGCCCATCATTTTTATCTGCATTGGCGATACAGTATGGATCGTGAATTTCTTAAAAACAGAACGTATCCTTATTTAAAAGAGGTCGCCATATTTCTTGAAGCGATGACGGAGAAAGATACTTCGGGGATGCGATATTTACCACTTAGCTCTTCGCCTGAAATTTTTGATAGTAAACTCAAGGCATGGCTTCCGCCCACATCAAACTATGATCTTGCCCTCATGCACTGGCTTTTTTCGGCGACGGCCGAATGTGCGGCCGAATTAGAGTTAAAAGATGAATCTGACTACTGGCTATCGATCAGACAGGAATTACCAGATTTTTCCTTCTCGCCGACAGATGGCCGGTTGCTCGTCGCACCAAATCTTCCATTGCCATTTTCGCATCGACACTTTTCTCATCTAATGGCTATCCACCCGCTTGGACTTATTCAATGGGAAAATGGTACGGAAGATCAAAAGATAATGGTTGAAGCCCTCTCAGAGTTGGAAGAATTAGGTACTGATCTTTGGACAGGATATAGTTTTGCATGGCTAGCTAGCCATGCAGCCCGGGCTAAGGATGGAGAACGGGCTCAAAAAGCATTAAATATTTTTGCAAGAGCATTTTGTTCGCAAAACAGTTTTCATTTAAATGGGGATCAAACAAAAAGTGGCTATTCCAAATTTACTTACCGTCCGTTTACGCTGGAAGGCAACATGGCGGCGGCATCAGGCCTGCAAGAAATGCTTTTACAAAGCTATGGGGGTATAATAAGGATCTTTCCGGCCATTCCGAAATCCTGGAAAAATGCAGGATTTTACCAATTGAGGGCCGAAGGAGCATTTTTAGTTTCCGCTTACAAAAAGGCCGGAGATTTAATAAAGGTTGAAATATTTTCGGAAAGGGGCGGTGAACTGGCTATTGAAAATCCTTTTGAATCAGCCAAATTCGTTACTGACTTGTTCGATTGTGTCCCTGATTCAGTTGACGGTACGATCTTAAAATTTAAGTGCAAGCCAGGGGGTAAAATAATATTCCTTAAATCCAACTAATCAAAGTATTGAAGAATTCATCTGTATATGGTATCAATTGACTACACAATAATCGCCATCTACTTCATGATTGTCATTGGCTTAGGTTTCTGGTATCAGAAACGCGCATCCAGAAACCTGAGCAGCTATTTTATGGCTGGAAAAAATATTCACTGGCTGGCCCTGTCCATGTCCGGCTCGGTCTCCACCTTTGACATTACCGGTACCATGTGGATTGTTTCCATATTATTTGTGCTGGGCATGAAGTCCATGTGGCACCACTGGATGTGGGGTGTGTACATGGCTGCCTTTTTTATGGCCTATATGGGCAAGTGGGTACGCCGGTCCAACGTCATGACAGCGGCAGAATGGATGAAGACCCGGTTTGGTGATGACAGGGGTGGTCGGTTGGCCCGCTCCACCTATGCCCTGATGGCCGTTCTAACCCTGGCCAGTTTTATCGGCTATGCTTACCAGGGAATCGGAAAATTTGCCTCAGTCTATATTTCGCTTGAACCCGTTGCAATGATAATTTCCTCTCCCGGTCTGAGTCAGTTTATTCTTAATCACCAGGCTGATATATTGGCTATTATCGTCATCACGATTACGACTATTTATGTTATCATGGGCGGACTTTACAGTGTTGTGGTAACCGATGTTTTTCAGACATTGATTTTAACAATAGGAAGTATTTTTATTGCCTATATTGCCTGGTATAAATTAACCCCGGAATTGCTATCAACCCTTCCGGCAGACTGGACTTCCCTGAGTATCCCCTGGCGTATTGAGTCATTTTCAGGGACGGCGAATGCCGAGTTTGAGTTTTTTGGCGCGCTGGTCATTGTATGGGTGTTAAAGGGACTCTTGTTAAATGCCGGCGGACCGGCTCAGTTATATGATTTTCAGAGATTTCTCGCTGCCCAAAATCCCCGTGATGCGGCAAAAGTAGGAGCAGCCTGGAGTTTTTTCCTCGTTGTACGCTGGGCGATGACCCTTGGTATTGTCTTGCTCGCTCTGGTCGGTATTACCGGCGTTACGGACTCGGAAAAAATTATGCCGATCGTACTTTTAGAATATTTACCTGCCGGGATTCGTGGCCTGGTTATCGCCGGATTGTTAGCTGCTTTTATGTCCACGTTCAGTTCCATTGTAAACAGCGGCGCTTCATTTATCGTTTGTGATTTCTGGCAGCCTTATTTCAGACCGCAGGCAACAGATAAAGAAACCGTACGCATGAGTTATCTCGCTTCTTTATTCGTGGTGATTTTAGGGTTAGCTATAGGAGTCAATGCCAAGTCAATTGCCCAGATATGGAGCTGGATTATGATGGCTCTCGGGGCCGGTATCGTCGTGCCCAATGTCCTGCGCTGGTACTGGTGGCGGCTGAATGGTTGGGGGTATTCCGTTGGCACACTTGGTGGGATGGCCTTATCTCTCCTGGCCCTGTTTTTTCCGGATTTACCAATGTATGTTGTTTTTCCGCTAATATGTGTCTCGTCGTTATTGATGAGTATTATTGTTTCCATAAAAACCGCAACGGTTAGCGAAAAGGTATTAATAAATTTTTTTACTACAGTTCGCCCCTTTGGTTTGTGGAAATCCATCCGCCAAAAATCTGGATTATCCAATCAGGAACTGGGTTCCAAAACAGAAAGCGGTTGGATGGCCATATTAAACGTCATCATTGGTATGTGTGCGATTACTGGTATGTATCTGGCGCCCATGTTTCTGGTCGGGCACTGGTACGGTAAATCGATAGTGTGGTTTATTGTGGTCATAATATCTGTCACGATTTTAAAATTTACCTGGTATGATAATCTGCCTGAGGCAAATGATTAGGTCTGAAGTCAATATTTTTCTAACCACGAATTACACGAATTTCATACTAATTTCACGAATTATTTTGAAGAAATTTTAAAATGTGCTAAGGTGATATGAAGTATTTTAACCAAAATCTTTCATTCTGACGAATTGTCATGCTGAACTCGTTTCAGCATCTATTGGTCAATGATTATATTTTTTAGATTCCGAAATCCCGAACTATGTTCGGGAGAATGACAGAAATACAAGAAATTCATGTAAAATTGTTTTATAAATACCGGTTTCAGTCATCAATAAAAGGAAAAAAATGAAAAATCAGATTACATTCTCGTTGATTGTTGCTCTGTCATTAATATCAAGTCTATTTGCTTCTGACAAAGAACCTGTGGATTATATTGATCTGTTCCTGGGAACATCAAGTTCCCGCTGGATGCTCTATCCCGGGCCGAGTATGCCCTTTGGTATGCTCAAACTCAGTCCCGACAATACCGATGAATGGACGATGAATGCCGGCTATGAGTATGATATCGAAAGCATCTCCGGTTTTGGACATGTCCACTCCTGGATGATGGGTAGCTTTTTGACGATGCCTACCACGGGCCCGGTAAAAATTCTTCCCGGACTAGATACAGATCCCGATGCCGGATACCGCTCCCGTTTTAGTCATGACAGGGAGGAAGCATCGCCCGGCTTTTATTCGGTTTATCTCGATGATTATGATATCAGGGCGGAACTGACTGCTACGACACGTACTGGTTTTCAGCGCTATACTTTCCCTGAGAGTAATGAGGCGCATATTGTCTTTGACCTGCAGATACCCGAGGAGGGCCGCCCTCTGATTATCGAGGCTTCCGTTCGGAAAATCAATCAGACAGAGATCGCCGGTTATGTCAAACGTGTGGCCGGTTGGAATGAATATACGCTACATTTTGTCGCGCGCTTTAACAAACCCATCGATTCCCTGACTGGCTGGAAGGGCAGTGAAATTCTCAAGGATATCGAACAAGTCTCAATCGGCGACGATCGTGAAATCGGGGCGATTGTCAATTTTTCGACGGAGGAGGGTGAAATCATCCTGCTAAAAACCGCCATTTCGTATGTCAGTATTGAACAGGCCCGCCTGAACCTGGAGGAAGAATCCTCATCATTCGGCTGGGATTTTGATCAGGCGCATCATCAGGCACGGAATGTATGGAATGATCTGCTGAAAAAAATAAAAGTCGAAGGTGGTATGGAAACAGATTATATCAAATTTTATACAAATCTATACCGTTCCTACAATGCCCGTACGATATTCAGCGACGTGAACGGAAAATATATGGATATGTGCGAAAAAGTTCAGCAACTGGATGATCCTGATTCACCGGTCTACGGCTGTGATGCCTTCTGGAATACCTTCTGGAATCTGAACCAATTATGGACATTGCTTACGCCGGACATCGCTAACAAATGGGTGAAATCACTTCTGGAAATCTATGACCGCGGTGGCTGGCTGTCCAAGGGCCCTGCCGGTATCGAGTATTCAAGTATCATGGTTGCCTCACATGAAATCCCGCTTATTGTTTCGGCTTATCAGAAAGGAATCAGAAATTACGATGTTGAGAAGGCTTACGAGGCCATAAAAAAAATCCAGATCAACCCGGGCAGACCGCATGAATGCGGTGGTTACGTCGGAAACCGCAATCTCAAATCCTATATGGCGATGGGTTTTGTACCTGCGGATGAGGGATCAGTGTCGAATACGCTCGAGTATGCTTATGATGACTGGTGTGTGGCTCAGATGGCAAAGGCCCTGGGAAAAATGGAAGACTATGGCTATTTTATGCAAAGATCTCAGTATTATAAAAACATTTTTGATGCGGCTTCCGGATATATGCGTCCCAAATACGAAGGAGGTCCCTGGGCGGAAGATTTCGAACCGGTACTGGGGGCTGTTGGTAAAGAGGATGCTTTTGGTACCAAGCATTATGTGGAAGGTAATGCCTGGCAGTTTACATGGTTTGTTCCACATGATGTACCAGGACTTATCAGCCTGATTGGGGTCGATGAATTCAACCAACGTTTAAATAAAGGATTCGAATCAGCCCGCCCGGATTTTGTCAGCGAATATGTCAATCACAGCAATCAGCCCAATATGCAGGCGGCTTATTTGTTTAATTACTCCGGAAAACCCTGGCTAACTCAGAAATGGGTGAGGGAGATTATGGATAATTATTATGGATTGGGTCCGGTTGATGGTTATCCGGGTGATGAAGATCAGGGACAGATGGGTGCCTGGTATGTTATGAGTGCCATGGGATTATTTCAGATGGATGGTGGAGCTTCGGTGGATCCCATATACGAAATCGGGAGTCCCATTTTCAAAAAAGCAATAATCCGCTTAGATAATGATTATTACAAGGGAGAACAATTCATCATTGAGGCGAAAAATTCAACTAAAGAAAATAAATATATTCAATCGGCGACCTTAAACGGCAAACCCCTAAACACCTCCTGGTTTTATCATTCGGCTTTGGTTGGTGGCGGCAAACTGGTCCTGGAGATGGGACCACGGCCAAATAAAACCTGGGCAGTGGGAAGTAACATTCCGGTAATCAAGGATTATGACAAAATTGTGACGACACCCTATCTAAATATTCCGGCCACATCATTTCTTGATGAAGCCAACATCTCGCTGGCCTGCGACACGAAAGACGCAAAGATCTATTATACACTTGATGGCAGCGAACCTGATGATTCATCCCATTTATATAATAATCCCTTTAAAATCACCAAGACCACAACCATAAGAATGCGGGCTTATCATGAATCGCAATCCAGTCTGATAGCATCTGCACCGATTAGAAAGGCAGAAAGACAGCGGTCAATTAAAGCGGATATGCTCAATCCGGGTATTTCTTATGACTATCATACAGGATTTTTCAGAGATGTTCATGATTTTTCGGAATCAATACCCCAAAAAACAGATGTAATACCTGATTTTTCTATTGACTCGAGAGACAGAGAACAATATTTTGCTTTTGAGTTCAAAGGCTACATCGATATCCCAACAGATGGTCAGTATACATTTTATCTGATTTCGAATGATGGTTCAAGGATGTTTCTGGATGGCAGAATGTTTCTCAACAACGACGGATTGCATCCGGCAGCTGAAGCATCCCGTTCAATAGTACTGGCAAAAGGATTACATCCGTTAGTGATAAAGTATTTCCAGGAAGGGGGTACACATTATTTTCAGGTGGATTGGCAGGGACCGGGATTTGACCGTCAGCCTGTACCAGCATCGATATTATTCCATCAGAAAAATTAGGTTCATTGGAGGAGGCAATATATGGTGATGAAATTCTATTTGCTGCTTGCAATGGTTGTATGGATCTGGGGCGGTGATGGTTTCGCACAAACAAGATCTGTTAAATCTGAGAGCCAGGCGAGCGATATGACACTGCATGTTATTCCCCAGGCACATATTGATCTTGCCTGGTGGTGGCGCTATAGCCCGGAAACGATCCATGTAGTGGTTAAGCACACGTTGGAAACAGCCTTTGACAATATGGAAAAATTTCCTGATTACACATTCACTTACTTACAGGTACCGGCCATTGAACCATTAGAAGAATTGTATCCGGATTTATTTTATAAACTGCGCTATTATTCTCATAAAAAACAGGCTCTGGGAAAAAGAATCGGCAACCCGGATGCAAGTGGGTCAGGGGGACGGTTAGCTATAGGCAGTGGTTTGTGGTGTGAAATTGATGGTTGCCTGCCCTGTGGTGAATCGCTGGTCCGGCAATGTCTATACGGTAAACGCTATTTTAAACACACTTTTGGTATTGATGTTACTACAGCCTGGTTCCAGGATGCCTGGACCCATCCATGGACTTTTCCCCAGATTCTTAAAAAGAGTGGCATCGATTCCTATATGTTTACCCGCCCCAGAGGAAAAGGACAGAAAATGTTCTGGTGGGAATCCGCGGATGGATCACGCGTATTTGCTTACAAACCTTTGCGGGAGTGGGGTGAAAACCTGCCGGGGCAGGAAGAAATAAATGACTATTTAAAGGATCTGAACAGACAATACGGTGTCAAAAATGGTATAACCCTGATCGGGGTGGGGAATCATGGTGGTGGTGCGATAAAAGCAGATGTGGAAAGGATGAGGAAAGCCATATCAGACAGTGACTCTCTGCAGGCTTCTGGCATAAGTCCGGTCCGGTTGATTTTTAGCACTCCAGCCCAGTTTGTAGAGAGTGTGATGAATAAAAAATATGACCTGCCCGTCATAAGAAATGAACTGATGCCAACTATTCGCGGAGCCTATACGACTGTCGGAGAAATAAAGAAGGGAAACCGCGCCTGTGAAAATCTTCTTATGACTTGGGAGAAATTTTCTGCCATCGCATCACAACTTGGTGGTTTTGAATATCCCCGCTCAGACATATACGAAGCCTGGAAAAAAGTAATGTTAAATCAATTTCATGATACTATATCAGGGACCGATATACAACCGTCGATCGAAGATGCGTTAAAGCGGTATCAGGAAGTGCTTAAAACGGGCCATCAAAGTCTTGAACAATCTTTGAAATCAATTTGTCAGAAGATCAATACAGGCCGCCAAGGCTCGGTGATCGTTGTCTTTAATCCACTTTCCTGGAAAAGGACAGATGTGATCGAGACGAAGATCGAATTATCAGACAGCAGTCATATTCCGGAGATTACTGATAACCGGGGAAGTAGAATTCCTTATCAAATCACCGGTGTGAGCACCGGTGGCCGTAGGCTCCATTTAAAGGTGTTATTTATGGCCGAAGAGATTCCTTCACTTGGATATAAATGTTACCGGGTGCAATCAGTTCCTGGCCGGGCTGAGAATCAGAAGACCCTGGAAGCAACCTGGTATCGTATTGAAAATGAATTTTTTATGATTCAGATTGACCCCTCCAGCGGTTGTTTGACAAGTATTTATGACAAACAAAATAAGCGTGAAGTCCTGGATAAAACTTCGAAAGCCAATCTTATTCAGATTCTGGAGGATTTTGGCGATTCGGAAGGTTTTTTAAAATCGCCTGAAGGAAAAAATGAATTTAATCAGTGGACCGGTAAATCCTGGAATGTCATTAACGACCCGGAAATCAGCTTGACCGAAAACGGACCGGTCAGGACAGTCATCCAGATCAAACGGAAATTTAATCTGGCAAGATTTATTCAAAGAATAAAGATATATTCGCATATACGCAGAATTGATTTCGATCTGATCATTGATTGGCATGGCCGGAATAAAATGGTAAAGATTGCTTTCCCTTTGAATATACAAAGCCCGGAGGCAACCTATGAGATTCCATACGGAACTATCAAAAGAGAAAGCAAAGGCGAAGAACAGGTTGCTCAGACCTGGGTGGATATTTCAGATAATAACTATGGGGTCAGTTTGTTAAATGACAGCAGGTACGGTTATGATATCAGCGAAAATACCATCCGTCTCAGTGTATTGCGTAGCCCGGACAAACCCGTCTATTCAACAGATGAAAAAGGAATCCATATCGTCCAATATGCTTTGATGCCCCATCAGGGATCCTGGCAGGAAGCAAACGTTATGCGTACCGGGTACGAATTTAACAATCCACTTATTGCGATTAAAGATACGGCACATGAGGGATATCTTCCTGCTGAACATTCTTTTCTAAAAATTAAACCTGAAAATTTAATTGTTACAGTGTTAAAAAAAGCAGAAGATTCTGAGGATATGGTTATGCGATTTTATGAGACAAAAGGTGAGAGCTGTAATGCTCAGATAGATTTCTCAGAACATCTGAACATAGATGCGGTGCATAAAATTGATCTATTAGAAAATTCACTTGAGGACTTTAATATTGAAGGGAACAGTATTAATAAAAACGTTGGAGCTTTTTCTATAGAGAGTATTAAATTAATTCAGGATATCTTTTAATCCCTGTAATTATCTTCGGTTTGAAGAAAAATCCATTTATTATCTGTTTAAATTGGAAATAAATATTTTGTCTGAGAAGTTTGGTAATTGGGATATATTTATGGCTGAGATTCCGGCAAACTAGATACTTGATACTCGATACTGAATTTTGAATACTCGATTTTCGGGGAACTTATAGCTACCTTAGATATCTCTGGTACGTTTGAGTTAAAAGTAGATACTTTTTAGTCTTTGATCCAGTATCGAGCATCGAGTATCCAGTATCTTGACCAGTAGAACTATAAATATTTAAGCGTAGAGGTTCCCATGAAACGTAGAAAATTTATACAGCAATCGGCAGCCATGACCGGTGCTCTGTCAACCTTATCCCTTGGAAATGTTATGGGGAAAGAGGAGAATAATAAACGAATTAATAAATCCTCCTCAATAAAACCTCCCAATATTTTATTCATTATGACCGATCAGCAGCGCTATGATTGTATCGGGGCTAATGGCAACGCGATTATTCAGACACCCAATCTGGATCGCCTGGCCGGCCAGTCAGCCAATTTCTCTCATGCCTATGTTCAATCCCCGGTATGTACCCCATCACGTGCCTGTTTTTTTACCGGCAGATATGCCCACGCTCATAAAAATCGTGTGAACTATACCGAGTTGGATGAGAGCGAAATTCTTTTTCCAAAATATCTTCAGGAGGCTGGTTATAAGACGGGGATCGTGGGCAAAAGTCATGTTTATTATAACTATCCACCGACGAGAGAAGAAGCGGCACGTACAGGATTCTCAGTTGTCGAATTGAATGATGGTGTTTTAAGGACCGATCCCTATTCGTCATATGTCGCTTGGCGTAAAGAAAACGATCCCAAAAATCACATCAATTACCGCGAATTAGCTAAAAACGTAGCGGAATTAAACTATCAACCTTCAAAACAGGATAACCCCTTTCGGGCAGCCATTGATCAGGATTACACGGATACCAGTTGGACCGGATTAAGAACACGGCATCATCTGCAGGAATTCTCAAAGTCGGATCAACCTTTTTTTCTATTCTCCTCATTCTGGAAACCACATTCGCCTTATGAGGTGCCTGTTCCCTATGATCAGATGTATTCCGATGTGAATATTCCATTACCGGAAAGGGTTACCCGGGAAAGTATCAATAAGTTGCCGCCCCATCTGTCCACACTTATTCTTCGTAATGAACTTCGCAATAAAAAGCCGCCATTTGATATGGATGCGGAAACACTTCAATGGATTTACAGAAGTTACTATGCCACGGTCAGTCATATAGATCATGAGGTTGGAGAGATACTGAAAACATTAGATGCGAACGGACTCGCTGATAATACCATTGTTATTTTTACTTCCGATCATGGTGATCAGTTGCTTGAGCATGGCTTGTTTGGTAAAAATGTATTTTACGAAAGTTCAATCAAAGTACCTTTTATGATGAGATTTCCAGAGCATATAAAGCCGGGAACTTATGATGAGTTTTGTATGTCCATTGATCTGCTGCCAACATTGTTTGATTTCATTGGACTGGAAGAACCCTATAACTGTCATGGCCAAAGCCTGGTGCCTCTGATTAGCGGTGATGATGATTCATATAATCCGCGTGATTGTGTTTTTAGTGAAAATGTCATTCCCGAGGTGTTCCTTAAAACCTTCCACTTCACAAAAGGTGAAGGGGTAATGGGTGTTCGCCATCCGGATTGTAAGATGGTTCGCACCAAAAAATGGAAATATAATTATTATCCTAAAGGATATCAGGAACTTTTTGATATGGAAAACGACCCGGGTGAAAATAACAATTTGTCAGCAGACCCGGACTATAAAAAAGTTGTAGATGAAATGAAAAACCGTATATTGGATTGGTTATTGACAGCCAGCGAAACAGACCAGATTGCTCAAAAATGGTTGATTTGAGAATCCAGGCAAATTTGGATATACTAACCTGGTTAATTCATGATTTTTAGATTTATCAAATAGCGACAGTAAGGTTCCCCTTTGGAGTACACTTACTATAAGGTATATGTGTGTAAAGACGTCCCTGCGGGACGTCTCTACATCATGCAAATTAATATAAAAACATAAATCAAATATAGTAAACATCGGGATTACATAAAAAAATGGAGGTATTCATGTCTAAAAAAGCAGACTCAAATAGCCAGAAAAAAAATCTTACAAGACGCTCGTTTATAAAAGGTACAACAGCCTCCGTGGCTGCTTTTACAATCGTTCCGAATCATGTCCTGGGAGGTAACAGAGGTCAAAGTCCAAGTGATAAATTAAATATTGCCTGTGTCGGGATTGGTGGGATGGGAAAGAGTAATTTAAGGGCCTGTCAGGCGGAAAATATTGTAGCCTTATGCGATATTGATGATGCCTATGCCGCGCCGGTGTATGAAGTTTACCCTAAAGCAAAAAAGTATCATGATTTTCGTAAAATGTTGGAAGATCAAAAGGATATCGATGCCGTCATTATTGCCACTCCGGATCATACACATGCTATCGTTGGTATGGCGGCCATGCAATTGGGGAAACATGTCTATATTCAAAAACCCATGTCCCACTCGGTCTATGAAGCACGGATACTGACAGAAGCAGCCCGGAAATATAATGTTGTAACCCAAATGGGTAACCAGGGGCATTCCGGGGAAGGGGCACGCATCGTCTGTGAATGGATCTGGGATGGGGCAATCGGAGGAGTGCGTGAAGTGCATGCCTGGACCAATCGTCCCGTATGGCCGCAAGGCGTGGAAGTTGAACGACCGAAAGAAACACCACCCGTGCCTGATACTCTTGACTGGGATATGTGGCTTGGCCCGGCACCCTATCGGTCTTATCATCCTGATTATCTGCCGGAAAGCTGGCGGGCCTGGTGGGATTTTGGTACCGGTTCGCTGGGCGATTTGGGCTGCCATATTATGGATCCCATGGTTTGGGCGCTAAAACTGAAATACCCGGTCAGTGTTGAAGGCAACATCTCAACTTACTGGGGAGGATTCTGGGAATATACCGAACCTAAAAATGAAACCTATCCCCGATCGACCATTGTCCGTTATAAATTTCCTTCCCGTGAAGGTATGCCCCCGGTAACTGTTAATTGGTGGGATGGGGGGATGATGCCGCCCCGGCCTGCAGAGTTGGAAGAGGGAAGACGAATGGGCGATTCAGATGGTGGCTTATTATTTATTGGTGACAGTGGTATCCTGATGGCTGGTTGTTATGGAAAGAATCCGCGTCTGATACCGGAGACAAAAATGAAAGAGTATACCAGACCGGAGCCCACCATAGACAGGATTCCTGATGGTATCGCGGGACATGAGAAAGACTGGGTACAGGCCTGTAAAGATGGAAAACCGGCAAGTTCAAATTTCGATTTTTCCGGACCTCTTTCTGAGATGGTATTGATGGGAAATCTGGCAGTTCGTTTTCCTTATACCAAATTAAACTGGGATGGTGAGAATATGAAAGTTACAAATCATGAAGAGGCTAATGCCTATGTGCGTCGTTCCTATCGTGAGGGCTGGAGTTTATAAACGATTAAGGTGAAAGGTAAAAGGCAAAAGGGAAAAATGACTAAGATAAAATCACAATTCAAAAATATAAAACATTTGATTATTTTTCTATGTTTTGGTTTGTTTCAATTTACTGAATCAACGTATGGTATGAATGAAGAGTGTGGATTCACTGAAGAGAAATCTTTCCTTCAGGTGCATACGAGTAGTGACGCGATTAATCGCGTCGCTAGGTCACATATATATGACGTTGATAATATGAACGAAGGTATGTTTCTCTATAATTGGTTAATCTTGGGCCCCTTTCCAAATTGCGATACCTGTCAGCCGACTTCATTCAGACACGACGAAAGATGCTCAGGGTTTTTTACTGATTACCTACAAACTTCGGGTGGCGAGAAAAATTGCCGCCCGGATTCGGGAGATGTGGTTTCTGTTCCGAAATTAAATATAAAGCATTCATGGAAGACTTATCAGAGCAAATCAAAAATTATCAATCTGCGTAATATCTTTCCAGAAAGCGACCAGATAGTTGCCTATGCCTTTTGTCAGATTTACAGATCTTCTGAAAAAAGAATAGGATTAGCTATCGGTAGTAATGATGGTATTCAAATTTTTTTGAACGGAGAGCAAATCCATCTGGCTCATCCAGCCCGGGGTCGTGACGTACGTCGGGATGATGATTTTATTAGCATAAATTTGAAGGAGGGATATAACAATCTTCTCCTGAAGATCGAGAATGGCTATGGAGAGTTTGGATTTATAACCCGTCTTGTTGACCTGGAATCACCTTTGGCCGATTTAATTAAAACCAAAGGTCAGCCGGTTGTCTTATCCAGGGGAGACCTGAGGGCAGTTTTTATCGACAATTATGCATTTGGTGAAAATCACCACTCCGGGTATAACGGTATCGCCGCGTTACGACATACAGCACATGATTCTAATCTTTTTGTTCCTTTTTATGCCGGATTTAACCTTGAACATATTTTTAGCAGTGATAGTCTGGTGCAGCGCTTTGAGCCTCGTCGCAATCCCATGTCTTTGAAGAAGATATCCGACACAGAAGCTATTCTGCATCAACCCACAACACCTATCTCCCGGGTTGAAAGCTGGACTCATTTTAAAATGGTGGCGCCTCATTATATTGATATTACATTTCGTTGCATTATCCATTCTGATGATTTTTTTCAGAATAACCAGGCCGGCTTATTCTGGGCCAGTTATATTAATGCACCCCCGGATAAAAAGATCTATTTCTGGGGACGTAAGAAAAATGAGGATTCATACAAATGGATTGAGGCCTGGTCGCCGGCACACGGCGTACAAAGCACCCATATCGGTGAGAAGGATAAGCATATTTTCTATACTGCTCCGGGATTCAATGTGGTATTGGCGAATCATTATTCGGAATTCCTATTCAAAGATGCCTTTTATTATGGACGGTTTCATCAGATGGTATTTGCCTATCTGTTTTCCACACAGGATAACCAAACCATCAGGTTCTCTCAATCACCAACAGGCGGAGGAGGACCAAATCCTGCCTGGGATTTCCAGTTCATCATCCCGGAATATGAGGTTGGGAAGGAATATTCCTTCAAGTGTCGTCTTATTTATAAAGAATTCATTTCCCCGGAGGATATCAGCGAAGAATTTAAACAATGGCAAGAGCAAGAATAAGTCCGTCCCCTCTCGAGCGTTAAAAATATCTGATTGTTGGTTAAAAGGATGGTTTTCATGAAAAAACGAAAAATATATTCGAAGTAAAATTTGGAATATTTAATAAACGCCGAGTTCGCTGAGGACGCAAAGATAAGATTTCCACGAATTACACGTCGAAAAACGGATCAGGCTATCGACTGACACGTATTTTTATTAGATTATTTAATTCAAAACACCTGATTTAGCTGAATGTGTATCTGTAGAGACGTCCCGCCGGGACGTCTCTACAAACCAATATTATTATTCAAACAGGGAGTAACAGTTCGAGCATCCTGACCTACTTCAAGAAACGGAAATATTAAAAATGTCAATACGGAGTCAAGACAATATAATTTAATAAACGCCAATCTAAGCGCCTGCATTAGAAAAGAATTGTATTGTAGAAAAACCATATTGCGTTTGTTAATATTTTAATCGAAAGAATTCCTCGGGGCTTGCCCCGGGGTTTCTAAAAAAAAGTATTTGTTTTGAGGATTTGCGGTAACACGAAGTGTTAATTTTTCGGCGAAATACCCCGTATGCTTGCATCG
>SDBT01001481.1_pt1 | contig 41501 bp, 22 predicted proteins | sample 2277101 | NCBI WGS metagenome assembly SDBT01 (sample SAMN10404973, study PRJNA504765) | marine sediment metagenome | isolation source: marine sediment core GS10_PC15, 103 cmbsf | place: Arctic Ocean: Southern Knipovich Ridge | collected 2010 | reverse complement strand
GCCGATCCGCAGCGACAGTTCCTCATCCTTGGGCGTGTGGTCGATCCGCTCCTCGCCGATGAACTCCAGGGCCTTGTCGTCCGGGTCCTCCTTATAGACCCGCACCTTGCCGGCCGGCAGGGGGATGCCCAGCTTGTTGGCCTCGCTGTTCTTGAACTCGATGAAGACGTTCACCTTCTTGCTGGGCGTGGTGGACCCGTATGCCCGGTCGGTGTATCGCCCACCCCAGTTCCAGCGGAAGGCCCCGAGCGGGTTGTAGAGGAACTTCTTCTGGACCTTCACGCCGCGTGCGGGCGTGAACATTTCGAGCTGCTTCACCTCGTTGTCGGCGACGGTCGAAGGCCGCGGCAGCGTGTACATGTGATACTCAAAGAACGCCTTCTCACGCATCGGCTCGGTACGCGACGGGCCTTTGGCCGACCGGCTGTACTCCAGCCCTGCTGCGCGCCCGCGCTGGTCGTAGATCTTCCGCACGTCGCCGGCGATGAACTTCAGCTTGGCGTCGTTGTACGTCTTGCCGCTGTTGTTCTGGACGCTGACCCATCCGGACAGGTCCGAAGCCGTATCGTCCTTGTTCAGCACCAGCACGTACTCCGCGTGCCAGGTAATGCCCGACGTCTGGTACGTGACCTCCGCCAGGTGCTTGCCGGGCTTGTCGGTGGCGACCAGCCACAGCAGCGTGGGCTGGGTAAGCAGGCCGCCGGGCAGGGCGCTGAAGCGGATGTCGCGGACGTTATCCGCCCGCTGGACCATCACGATCGCGCCCTTGGGTTCCTTCAGGACGAGCTGGCGGGTGTCGAAGCTCAGAAGCACGCCCGTGTAGGTCTTGCCCTCGCAGACGACCTCTATCTTGCGGTCGATGTACTTCTTGAGCAGCTTGTCGGCCGAGACGAGGTCGTACTGGTAGTTCTGCTCCAGCAGCTTGGCGCCCTCGTCGGTGAGGCTCTTGAAGTGCACCGTCGTGGCGTCGATGCGGGCGGCCACGTCCTTGAACTTCACGCGTCCGTCCTTGGCGATATCCAGGCTGCGGGTCTCGCGCACCACGCCGTATCCGCCGTTATAGACGGTCAGGGCTACGCCTTCTTTTTCCGCCGCGGATGCGGGCAGAACCGTTGCTGCCGCGATCAATACGGCGATCCAATGCTTTGCGTTCATTTTCCTGCTCCTTCCTGCTTTGTTCTCTGTGGCTTATGCCTAGTGTGTTGTGCCTTTCCGATCGTACGGCGAGGTCAATCCCCCGCCGCTGAGGTTGTTGTAGCTGTGGCGGAACGTGACCGTGACGGACTCGTTCGATTTTACCGGGACGTCGATTTCCACCAGGCCCACTTGGCGCACGTGCCACGGGTAGTCCTTCTTGGCGATCTTGCAGTTCGCCTTGTAGGTGGACTTCGGCACGTGGGCGACGATGGTTATCTTCACGTCGTAGTCCTTGTGGTTCCGCAACTGGTACTGCCGCCAGGTGACTTGGCGGCCGTTGCCGCTTTTTCGGTAGTGCGTCTGCTTGAACGCCCCGACGATGTCGAAGGCGAAGCCCCACCGCAGGCGAATCTTCTCATCCTTCGGCGTGTGGTCGATCGTGGTCTGCGAGACGTACGTCTGCACGCCCTCGGGGTCCGGGGCGTAAAGACGAACCACGCCCTTGGGCAGCGGCTTGCCCAGGTTGTTTTCCTTGCTGTTCATTAGCTCGCTGACCACGCGAACCGCCGTCTTGTGGCCGCGGAGGGGATCGTAAACGTAGCCGCGTTTGAGTTTCAGCCCGCTTCCGCTGAGCAGCTCAATCTGCTTTGTCTCGTTGCTGCGGATGGTCGTGGGCCTCCCCAGCGTGTACAGGTGATACTCGAAGAAGCTCTTTTCCTGGAACTGCGGGACCGCTGCATTCGAAACGGATAAGGGATCGTTTTGGGCCCAGCCCCAGCCGCGCTGCCGCACCCAGTTCGGCTTGATGAGATTCACATCGCCGGCCATCAGCTTGAGCTGCGCATCCTCGTACGTCACGCCGGAGTGGTTCATCACCGTGGCGTAGCCGACGATGTCAGCCGTGTCGAAGATGACCGGAAGCTCCCGGGGCCCTTCGCGGGCGACCTTGCCCTCAGCGACGTGGAGTTTCAGCACGTAGTCCGCACGCCAGTTCACACCGTACGTGAGGTACGCCACCTCGAACTTCTGCCTGGCCGCCGCGCGGTTCTCCAGCTTCCATAGCAACGTCGGGCGGGTAAGCAGCCCCTCGGGCAGCTTCTCGAAGGAAATTGCCTTCACCTCGGCGCGCTCGACGTTCCTGGGCCCCTTGCCGGGCGGCTGGATGACCAGCGTGCGGCCGTCGAAGCTCAGCAGCTTGCCGCTCGCGCTGTTGCCATCCTTGAACAGCACCGTAATCGGCTTATCGATGTAGCGTTTGAGGACGGCGCCGGCCGAGGCCAGATCGTATTGGTAGTTCTGCTCGAGGATGCTCATGCCCCGCGGATGGTCGATGCCCCGCAGGCGGACGGTGTCTGGCAGGATTCCCGACGGCACGCCGGTTAAGCGGACGTCGGTGACGCCCTTCCTGAGGTTGCGCACGAGGCGCTGATCGCGCACCAGCGCCATCCCCGGCCAGGTGTACGGCCTTATCAGCGACTGCACCGGGGCGTTGGCAAACACCGTGATCTGTGCGTCCATCTGCCCCCCGACCTGGAAGGACTGGGCGGGGGAGTAGCGCACTTGGGTTAGCACCTGGCTAGGCTGCTGGTCATCGCTCCAGCGGAACTGCCCCGGCCAGTTGTCGGGCTTCGACAGGATCGTCAGCGAAACGCCCGTCCGCGTGATCTCGACCGGGCCGAGGGCCGCCCGGGCCTGGGGGGTGGGGGCCTGGAGCACCAGCCAGAGGCCGGCACCGACGATCAGCACAGCGGCCGCCGCCGTCACGATTGTAAAGAGCCTTCGCGGCCAGGTTGCGACGCGCCCGGCCGTTGGAATGACCGGCCCGAGGCTCGACTCGCCCGCGCGATGTTGCGCCAGGATCAGCCGCGCCGTCTTCAACTGCTCGAACTCTCGGCGGCAGGAGGCGCAGGCCGACAGGTGCTGCTCGACGGCCTGCCGGTCGGGCCCGGCCAGTTCGCCGTAAACCAGATCAACGAGCAATTCCTGTGTGCGGTCGCAGTTCATGGTTTCGACTCCGGGGCGAAGGGTTTGAGCCGCTCGGCAAGCTTCATCAGGGCGTATCGAACGCGGCTCTTGACGGTGGCGGCAGGCACGTGCAGCATGGCTGCGATCTGGCCGAAGGTGAGCCCCTCGCTTTCTCGCAGGGCCAGTGCGTCTCGCTGGTCGGCCGGCAAAGCGGCCAGGGCCTGCTCGACCGCGGCGGCCAGCTCCCCGCGGGCCATCGTTTCCAGCGGGTCGCTGCCAAGTGAGCTTGTATGGGTGTCCGGATTCATTGCCTGTTCCGCGGGCCGCGTCTTGCTGCGACGATGTCGATCCAGCCAGCAGTTCCTGGCGATGGTGAAGATCCAGGTTTTGGGATTGGCGCGGCCATCGAAAGTTTCCCGTTTGTCCCAGGCCTTCAGGAGCGATTCCTGTGCGGTATCCTCAGCCTGGTGCCAGTCGCCGCACATTCCAAAGAGGTATCGCCTTACGGCCGGTGCGGCCTGGTCCATGGCGGCGCGCAGGGCACCGACGTTGCCGGAAACGGCATCCGGCACTTCAACTGTGGGGCCAGGGCTTCTCTCGCGACCAGCCAATCGTGCTCCCTCTGCTGTTACGCTCATCACCTTAGACGCAGAATGCGCGAAATGGGTTTAACAGATCCGGATTCTCGGCGCAAAGGCGGCGGTGCGGTGATTATAGGGACCCGGAACTCCCAACTCCCGGTCTAGATGGGTGACCCGCCCACACGGCGAGGGGATCCCGGACTACGTCTTCGACTGCCGGGCCAAACGCTCTTTAATGATCCTGATAGTTGCGTCGACCCTGCTGGGCTGTGTCTGGGCAGAGACATCAGGGCGCAACTTCCGCAGCGCCTCAATCGAACGCTGGGTCCCGACCATCATCAGTGCGCTTAGGACATAAGGCTCAAGTGACTCTGACGAAAGGAGTTTGATCAGCAACGGCTCGCTTCGTGGATAATGCCAGCAGGCGAAAGTCGCCGCCACTCGAACGGCGGGCCGGTGCTGTAACGCACTGAACACCTTGTTCTCAGCGGCATCAAGTATTCTCTTCCACGCTTCGACATTATTTTTCAGTTTCCGTCCCCCACCAACGGTATGTCCGGCGTTGCTGACGTAATACAACGCCGCCGCCACCAACTGGTCGTTCTCGTTTGCCAGATCTGCCAGCAAATGCTTCAGTACGTAATCATCCGGTGGGTGGTTTCGTTTCTCCGTTCTGGCCAGCAAGGACCACGCCTTCGTACGGACCTCCGGCGCGCCGTCGTCCAAAGCGAGGCGGGCTTGCCCATAGGTGTGATGGGAGCCGAGCGCGTTCAAGGTCACCAAGGCTTCGGCGCGGGGCCCGGCATCAGAGTCCTTCAGCCTCAGCTTGATTGCGTCGGTGATCTCCCGCCTGTTGCTCGCGCTCACCAAGCCGCCTATGGCCAGCAGCGAGCGGATTGCCTTCTCCTCCTGTTCCTTGGTATTGGACCTGTACGCCTGGACTCGCAATCGCCAAATCGCCCAAGTTCGAACCAGTGGCGCCTTCTGCTTAAGGCAAGCCAGCAGCAGCGAAATCGGCCGGTTCTTGTGCATGGCCTTGAAAGCTTTTTGACTGGGAGCATGGCTGAACTGATAGATCATCTGCGGGTTCGTAGTGAGGGTTGCCCCGAAATAAAGCACCAGTCGCTCTGTGGCCTGCAACTGCAAAGCCAGCTTGCCGCTGTCCAGATTATCCAGGGCCGATTGAATCTCCTGGTCCGAAAGCGGCACGCCCCGAGGCCTGCCGGTGGAGATGTATGTATGGCCCTCTGCCGGCGCGACCCAGACAAGCATCACACCAATCGTGGCCAGTAGTGGCGCAATCTGCTTCAGGGAATCTGACTTGGTCTTAGTCCCCATCATGACGCTCCTTAATTGGGATTTCCCAGATAACCTTGCCCGGCCAGGCCGCCGGACAGGGCCCCTGCCAGAGCCCGCAACGCTCGAGGATCTTGCGGATGATGTCGCGCCGGCGGGCCTCGATGAAGACGATGATCTTCATGGCCCCAACTTTCCCACGCGGCTGCTGTTGGGCGGATGGTTTAGTGCGTCAGGGCGTATGCGATGACGTTAACGCCCAGGCGCAGGGCGTCGGCGTCGCTATAGCCGCGGTTGTAGGCAAAGCCCAGGCGTTCCCACCCGTTGGCAAGGCTGTACTTGGAGTAAACGACCGCAAGCTGCCCGTCGATCTTGATGCCCTCCAACGTCGGCGTGTTGAGCGTGGGCTCGCCCGCCTTGACCATCGGGGTGTAGTCCACGGCCTGGATCTTGTAAGGCATCTGGTAGATCGGGGTGTCCTTGCCGATCTTCTCCAGCTTGGCCTTGGGCAGGATTCGCGCGATTTCGCGCCTGAAGGCCACGTCGAAGGCTTTTCTGCCGGAGGCTGAATCCCCAATCAGCACGCCGCCGCTGTTCAGGTAATTGCGAAGGCGCACGACCTGCGCCTCGGTGAACTTAAAGTCCCTCAGGCCGGTGATATAGAGCACGGGATGCTTGAAGATATCGACGGCGGCGGGCTCGACCAGCTCGCGCTTGAACTGGACGTTCAGCGTAGTGTTCTTCTGGATGTACTTCATCAGGTTTGGCAGGGCGTGCGGGGTGGGGTCCCAGTCTCCGTTGTGCACGATCTGGGCGATGACCAGCTCGTCGCGGGTCTTCTTGCCCTGCTGGTGGTAGATCTTCTCGGTTCCCCAGGCGCGGGCGTACTGGAAGTTGGCAAGGATGGTCGTGACGATGTTTATGCCCAGCTCCATGGCATCGTGCTGGTGATAGAGGATGCCGCCTTCGATGGGATTTTTGACCACGTCCCAGCCGACGTTGAGGTCTATGGGAGAGAAAATAATCGCCGGGCGGCAGCCGAGGTAGACCGCCTCGAGATAGGGAGGCATGGTCTTGAAGGGCTCCTTGTTCTTCCGGACCCGCATGGTCGGCTTCTTGAAGTAAGCGTTGAACAGAGGTGAGTCGGTGTCGATCGGCGCCAGCTCACGGTCGGGGAAAAGCCTGGCGATCTGCACTCTTGCGGAGTTGACGAACTCCGGCCTGCCGCACTGGGCATGAAGAACCAGCGTGCCACCGTCGTACAGGTAACGCCTGAACTTGGCGATCATCGCATCGCTCAGCTTGGGCATGGGCGTCCAGCCCGTCACGTAAAGCAGGGGCATCTCGGTGGGATCCCACGAGAAGCTCCCCAGGGTGGTCGTGACATAGCGATACTGAATCTTCAGCCGCGAGTTGGCGTGGCGGATTATCGGGCTGATATCGATGTGCGTGGTGGGAAACGCGTTGACGGCCTTGCGCTTGCCGTCGACGATCACAAAGTTCTTCTGCGAAAAGTTGATCATCCCGATGAGGGCCGGCGGTGCGGGCTGGCGTTTGCGCTCGGTCCGCCTCAGCGGGGTGGCCGGCAGCGGCAGGGGGGGCATGCCCTGGGCGCCGCTTCTCCTGTGGGGCTTGGCCTTGGGCGGGCGGGCCTTGGGATTATCCCATGCCGTGGCCTCCTGGGCCAGGCAGACAAGAAACGCAGATACCAGCAAAACAATCACCAGCTTTCGGAGATTGATGCACATAGTTACCTTCCTTTCGGGCCGCGGACCCAACCAGTCAGGGCAAACTCCCACCATGTTGCCTCATTTATTATAACGGTCCATCTCGGGGGATGTCGTGGAAAAAGCCAGCTTTTTTCCAGGGTCAGATGGAGTTCACGGCGCAGGCCCGCTCGTCGGCTTGGGCGCGCCGGTCGTTGTCCCCCCCAGGGCCCTTATCCGCTTCAGCGCGAAGTCAACATTGCCCTTATCAAAGGTTTCTTCTTTCAGGAGCAGGCGGTAGCACCTGAGGGCGTCTTCGGTGTTGTAGAGTCGCAGGTCGTAAATGACGCCAGCCTGGAAGCGTGCGGGCTTGGGGATGCCGCGGTCCCACTGCCAGGCCCGCTCGTACCAGTTGACGGCCCTGAGGTTCTCGTCAAAGTATTCCTTGTAGATTTCGGCGATGTAGAAGGCGGCCATGGAGGCCCTGGTGGAGCGGGGGTACCTCTCTATGAGCTCCTGCAGGATGGCCAGGGCCTGCCGCTGCTTCTTGTAATTGACCCATATCCTGAACAGTATGATCCCCCTGCCCGTCTTGTGCAGCTCCCAGGCCCTGAGGTAGAGTTCGTCAGCCTCGGAAAGTACCTGGTTGGTCTTGACATCCGCGGGCGGAATCTCCGCGCTCAGGAAGTACATGTAGGTGCGGATGGGGTCGAGCCTTTCCTGCATGTTCCAGATGACCTTGGCCTTGAAGCGCAGGCCCTTCTGTTCGTAATACGCAATGAGCTTGGTGACGGTAGCCTGATAGTTCCGCCTGGCGCCCACCAGGTTCTCCACCAGCAGGCGCTCATCCGGGTCTTCCAGAGACTCGCGGCCGGGCGGCAGGACGGCCGGTACGCCCTCCCACTTGAACTTCTTGCTCTGGCGAAGATTCTCCATCTCCCGTCTGGCCCAGGTCAGCTTATGCATGTTGCCGATGCTGTGGTAGTACTTCAGAAGAATGTCCAGGCGGAATGCGTAGTCGGCGCGGGCGGTCTTAACGGCCGTTACCGCCTCACGCTCCTCCGTGTCCTGCTGTGACACGGTCAGTACCTTCAGCCTCCTGAACAGTGACGGTCGGGGAGGGGAAGGCCGCCTGTCACCAAAGCCACAGCCGGCGAACCAGCATGAGCCAACGGCCAGAATCGTTGCCAGTCTCAACACCCTGTTCATAGTTAGGCCCCTTGATTCGGACCCCTTGCCGGTGCTCGCAGAGACTCCTACGGCAGGTTGTAATCTTATCGGCATTCCGGCCGTCTGAGCCTTTGGGAAAGAATGTGGCTGGTTCTTGCCCTGAGGGCGGCGCCGTGGTATTCTTGTATCGGGCCGGATTGGACTATCCCTCAGACGGCCGCGAAGGCCGTCGAAAAGATTCTTAGTTTTTTGCGAGAAACCACCGGCTGATGTGAGGGTTGCAATAGCAACCGGTTCTCGGGGAGCGGGTTCTTTTGGCGCTGCCCGAGCGTTAATAGGAGAGATATGCCTGTGCAAACGCTTAAAGTTGAAGGCCCGAAGGCCGGCGAGCTTTACATCACGGCGACTCCCGCTGAGGGGTCGGCTGAAAAGCAAGCCGAGGAAGTCTTCACCGGCATTGCCGAAACGCTTCGTGACTCTGGTGGACGGATTATTGAGGAACGCGTTTTCTTTGTTCCCGGTGCGACAGAGGCTATTCTGGCGGCGAGGTCTTCGGCCTATGGCGACCTGACCGACGGAGTGGCGCCGTCGTTGTTGACGGCTTCGGGGTCTACGGGTGGTCCGGTAGCGGGCGTGCAGGTTCGCGCGGTGACCGGCAGCACCCCTGAAACAATCCAGTTCGACGGTGTTTCCTGCGGTCGGGTTATTCGGTCGGACGAGAACACCTTCCTGACTGTCCAGGGCCTGTCCTGTCCGCAGGCGGGATCGCCCGCCGAGCAGGCCCGCGCCATGCTGGAACAGGCCGAAGAGATAATAAAGCTCGCCGGGGGCAGCATGATGTCCGTTGCCAGAACCTGGATGTGGCTTGGGGATATCCTCTCCTGGTACGACGATTTCAACCGTGTGAGGACCCAGTTCTTCCGCGAGCGCGGACTGATGAATCCTTCCTCTGGGCATCACCTTCCCGCCAGCACCGGCATAGGGGTGGGCCCGGCCAACGGCGGAGCGTGCGCGATGGATCTGGTCGCAGTGATAGGCCCGGAAGATGCCAGTATCCTCCTCGCCGGTGGGGAACAAGGCTCGGCCTTTGACTATGGCTCAGCCTTCTCACGCGCATCTCGGGCCAAGACGCCGGCAAAATCCGCCGTCTACGTATCCGGAACGGCCGCCATTGATCCCCAAGGGCAGACCGAATGTGTCGGCGATGCCGCAGGCCAGATTGCCAACACGATTGCACATGTGCGGGCCGTCATGGCCGACATGGGCTGCAGTGACCAGGACGTGGCCCACGCCATCATATACTCCAAGACCCCGGAGGTGGAACGCGTTTTCCGTGAGCAATGGCACGACCTGTCCTGGCCGCAGGTACTCATGATCGCCGACGTATGCCGCGAGGATCTGCTGTTCGAGGTGGAGGTGACGGCGCTTTCGAACTAGCCAGCTGCAGGGGGGCACGTCGTGGCCGCGGATGTAGGATATCATCGACCGGCCCGGGGACTTGATTCACACCGTCAGTGCTTCCCGTGACTGCTTCATGGCGGCGTTTCAGCCACGTCGTGGCATGCGGGCCCGCCGTCGGGGCTGTGCATCGGGATCGGGCTGGAAGGCACCTTTGTGCGGCGCTTGATCCGGCAGAACATTAATCGCAGGGCCCAGCCGAGCGTCCGCCTGATGGTCTGCACCAGGCCCAGAATCCCGATAATCTGCATGCCGGCCGGCTTCAGGTCCACCCGCCCTTTGGGTCGCAGCAGATCGATCAGCAGTTGCACGCCGTTGTAGAAGTACAGGTATACTACCATGAGATTCAGTTGCTTTCGCCAGGGATGCTTGGCCGCGGAGGCCACAACGTAGTTCCCGTCCATCATGTGCGCCTCAACCTGCTTTGCCCCAACGCTCTGGAAGGCGAGTCCCGAAGTGAAGGTCTCTTCGTATAGTCTCGACCCGGCCGAGGGCGTTATCATCAGGGCCTGGAGGCTGACGGCCCCGGCCTTTCGCAGCGCACGCACCTGGTTGAACAGCCCGCGGTAGCTCTTGCGCGTGTACAGCGGCTGGGAATCGTAGTGCATCATCATCGGCATGGGGCAGATGCCTGCCCTGCGGAGCAGGCGGAAGACCTTGAGAGTCTTGTCGACGGTCTGGCCCTTCTTGACGAGGGTGGCGGTCATGTCCTCGACGCCTATCCACAGCGCGCGGATGCCCGCCTCGTGCATCAGGGGCAGATGATCTATCATCTGGAGCGTATCGTGGACCGTGACCTCGGTGTACCAGCGAGCCTTCCGGCGGAGCTTGAAGCCGTTGAATTCGGCCTTGGCCAGCGTCTCGATAATATCCAGCGCGCGGGCCTTGTCGTTGAAGAAGTTGTCGTCGGTCCCGAAGAAATTGCGGATGCCGAACCGGTCGTACAGGCGGTACATCTCATCAGCGATCCGCCCGCCGCTCTTGAAACGCTGCTGACGCTGGTTATACGCGGGTATCGGGCAGTATGGGCATCTGAACTTGCAGCCGAACGTCAGGACCAGCGCACCGATCGGGCTGTACCTTCGCACGCGCTCGGGCGGCAGGGGCCGTGAGGCCAGCTCGGCCTTTCTGCTTGGCGGCTCGAGCAGGTCGTATCCCGCCGCAGGATGCGGCAGCTCGTCCAGGTCGCCCACCAGGCGCTGTATGCCCGTGTCGATGAGCTCCAGTGCCACGCCGCCGGCCCCCGTCCGGGCATATACCAGGCCGGGGATCTCATCCAGCAGGCCGCTGTCCCGCGCCCGAATGAACGTCGCCCGCATTCCCTCGCCCTGCCCGCGGGCCGACAGCAGCACTTCCAGGAGATTCAGCAGCACGTATTCCTCGCCCGTGACGGCTGCATCCGCCGACCAGGGGGCCTCGGGATCCGCGCTGAACGCGTCCCACGGCTCGTAGATGGCGTTGGCGCCGCCGGCTATTATCAGCGGGCGGTGGGCCTCGTCGATCGCCCATGCGTCGCGGATCAGGGCCTTTGCCCGCGTCGAGTGCAGGCCCATGCTCGAGACCATGAAGATATCTGGGATTCTGCCGTCAAGCCGCATTCGTGACGGGCGGAAGTTGCGATTCCACTGCTGGAGGACGATGCGGGTCTTGTTGAACCCCGCCTCGACCATTGCCGCGCCGACGGCCCGCACCCCGGCCGGGGCCATGTGTGTGTCCGCGTAGATGAAGGGCAGCATCCGCGTGCGGTGGTCGAACGCGCACGCGATAACCGTGGCCAGGTCGTGCTTGTGAGCGATGTTTCGCAGGCGTCTGCGAATATCGACCAGCTCACCCGGCTTGAGCATCTCATCGCCGCGATCGCGACGGGGAAGTTCCATCTCTGACGGCTCCGAATGAACGTACGGCTCAGCCCGCCGCGCGTGAAGAGATAACTGCGACGGGTGCGGATCAGGATGATACACAACTTTCTTCAATCCTGTAATCCTGTAATCCGCGTAATCCCGCTTTGTGCTTATTGGGCGGCCGCCGCCGGGGCGCGCTTGACAATGGGCGATGGGCAATCGAGAATCGACAGTTGTTGACGAACGCCCGTAGCTCAGTTGGATAGAGCAGCGGTCTTCTAAACCGCAGGTCACAGGTTCGAATCCTGTCGGGCGTGTTCGTAAAATGATACAGGCCAGCCAACTACGGCTGGCCTGTTCGTTTTTTCAGGAGTTTGCGAGGGTGCGCCGTGTTATCCGCTGTTTCAAAAAGAGTTACAACGGGCTCGTACGCATCGCTTCCGAAATCGGCTTGCTATGGGCTTGTTTCCCCGTGCCGGTGGGCGGCGAAGTCGAGGGCTTCTTGACGGGAGGCACAACTCGGGCCCGAATGCGACGCTTCAGCAATGATTGCGGTAATGGTTGTATCTTCATTCCCGGGCCGGAGATACGAAGTTTTGGGACGCCTTGCCACACCTCCTCTTCCTGCCAGGGCAACCAGTATTCGCTCTTAAACTCCTTGTATCGAAAATCAACGAAAACGACCTTCAGGTCGTGCAGCCCCTTTCGCAACGCTACCGACCAGGTGTTCTGCGCATGGATTGTCGGCGACGGAAACCATTCCTCACCGTCCACCCACACCCGCAGATCGAAGCCCGCATCCATTGTGACGTCGAACAAGTGCTCGGGTGCATGAAGAACGTAGACGCCGTCTGCCGGAATGTCGAGGTGACCGGTATAGCGAATCGCATAAGCCATCTCACCCTGACGGATTCGAGCGACATCTTCCGGGACCAACAGCCCGATGGCGAGCCCCCGATCTTTCACCGGTATGACGTCGCCGCCGCCGGCGTTCATAAACAAGTCGGGCCAATCACTCTCAAGGTATTCGTACCGTAAACCGGGCTCGAGCCCAGTGCGGTTCCGGGCCGCCTTGTAGCGGACCTTCTTCAGGATCGCGGACATCGTTTTGCCTGCGTCCGTTCCCGGAAAGTTCCACGGCGTGGAGGTCAATCCTTTACGGAAGGGACGAACCTTGACCATGCACGTGCGATCGACGCTAAACGGCTTGGCATACAGTGAGGATTTCAGGGTGGGGTCGCTCCCATCGAGCGTATATCGAAACTCGATGTCACGGGTGTCCTGGGTCGGAATGCTGAAGGAGACCTCGATTTGCTCTGTGAAGACGTTCCGAGCTGGTGCGATACGCACGGTATCAATCGGCCGGCGAATGGGAGTGCTGGCGAAGGCGCCCTTTGCGTCCAACACAAATTCCACATCGGACGCCGCCAACGGGCGACGCTTCCCCCGAATCGTAATCGCCTCAGCTCCCAGAACGATGCCGCTGACGGCGCCGTTCTTCTGTATCACCATCAGCGCCTCTGCGTTTGCCTGGACCGGGCCGGCCCGCAGGGCATTCTTAGGACGAGGCCCGGCCTGAAACCAGACCGGCGTCCCGTTACGGGTTATGATCGAGCACCCGAGCACGCCGCCCTCGCCTGAATTCTTCTGATATGATCGCAGGCCGCCGGAAAGTCCCTCCTTCGCCGAAGCCTCGCGCGTGACCAGCGCCATCTGGAACATCTGATGGCCTTTGCCCTTCCAACGAACAGAGACCGGGCGCACAAGCTGGGACAACCAACGCTTAGCGAAGTCGCGACCACTGACCTTCCGGCTGCGAAATTTGGCCAGGGACTTCGCCATGATCTCGAGCTGAGGCGGCAGGGAAGCATGATTTCCTTTTTTATCGATCGTATTTCCGAACGCCAATTCTTCGTTCGCAGCCAGATGGATAGAGATGTTTGGCCGACCGGTATTTGACGTGGCCAGGAATCCCCGCTTGGGATCTTCAATGACCAACGGACGGCCGGACTTGCGCAACGCCCTGATTTTGTTTTCCGCCTCTTCAATCCCGCCAGCCGGAACCCAGGAGGGCAACGCGAAGAACTGTGAATATTCGTGCTGTGCGCCGCCGGCGTTCTCGATGCGGGTATTGACCAGGTAAAGTCCTTCACCCTGAAGAGCGAACACCTGACGGAATACCTTCACATCGTTAACGGGGCGGTTATCCATCCCCGGGATTACGTTGTAGAGGTTGAAGATATGACTGTCCTTGCGCAGACCCTGGGGAGGGCGATAGTAGGGGTGAACCTGCGCCGATTCGGCGAAATCAAAACGATCCGAACTGTGGAAACGGCGCCCCGCGATGGTCCGATCCGGTTGAGCGCAGTAGCGCGTCTTGCCTCCCGTCTTCGCCCAGCCGTGGAAGAAGTTTCCGGGCTTGCGGTCCACAGCGATGGCGTTGCCCACCACCAGGTTGCATCCATTCATCGACAAATCAAAGCGTCCCGGCTCTCTACCGAAGATCACTGACTTAGTGTAAACGTAGCGCATGGCGAGATTGCAGCTGGACCCGCGGTAATCGGACAGTTGAAAACAGGCCGCGTCCTTGTCCCAACTGTCGCGAAGAAAAACCATGGCGGCATAGGGGGCGACATCGGAGCGATGCAGCGGAGCCCCCGCCGCCTGGCCCCGCCCGACATTCTTCATCACCGTCTGCAGGCGACTGCGAACTTCGGAATCCCGATCCCAGAGCAGTTCCTTCATGGCCGAAACGGTGTCGAAAGTGGTCCACTTGGGTTCGAGCCATTCGTATTTCGGGTGTGAGCGATAGTTGGGATCAAAACGCGGATGCTGACCGGCGCGCGGCGACATCTGGACCACTACGTAGCGCATGCGATCCCGCAGCAGGTCATCGAACGCAGCACGCTCCAGGGAACCGGCCAGCCCAGGAAGCCGACAAAACGGCATGCATTCGCGAGCCCTGGGAACGGCGATGCGGCTATGGCCGCTGTCGGCGGCCTCATAGGCGGCCCCGTCGAGTGCAAAGAACTGCGTGAAGTTGATATTCCACAGCCGCCACAACTCGCGGCGGGCATAGGTCATGCTCTTGAATTCCTGGAACAGGGAGGCAAAGTGAAATGCATTGCCGATCCCCATGATGCCCCAGTTGGCCAGTTCCGTGCGTTTGGCCCGGATCGTGTAGGGGATGAAATCGCTCAGCAGGTGCAACATCAGCCGGGCAAGTGTGGGCGAATCGAACTGCTCGGCCAGTTCCGGACGTTCATCGACCATCACCCGCATCATGCCCGGAAAGTCACGCAGCCGTTCCGACTCGAGTTCCGTAGCGCTGCGTATATCGATGGGGAAGGCATCGATATCCCTCCGCGCATTGAGGGTCCAGTCGTCCAGGATTTCGCAGCACCGCTTGAGGTGCTCGCGATTTCCGGTCAAGACATACGACTCCAGTAAACGGGTGGGCAACGGCATGAAATCGAGCGGAAACTTGTTCAACGCCCGGAAGAATTCGATCTCTTTTCGAACCGCGAAACCCTTGTCGGTTCTCCAGAACGGATGGTCGTTGCCTGTCCGGCCATATGTCGCGCCTGGGGGGAGTTTCAGCGCGTAAGGAACCCAGGCCATTTGTCCGGGCGGTCCTACCCTGCCTTGGAGAGAGTCGACTGTGTAAATCCCTTGCATCGCCAATTTGATGATTTTCGGATCGACCCGCTTGAGCACCCATTTCTTGCCCGCCTTCAATTGGTAGCCCGTCAGGTTTTGCCAATGCGATCCGTACTTCTTTGGGTTCCTCAGCTTGTCGAAAAAATAGGCGCGATAGGCGTCGAGGGCTTTGGCGTAACGTGCTTGCCGCACCAGTCGCCGGAAGTCGCCCAGGCCGGCTGCGTCGGGTTCGATCGCCCCGTTCAGTTTCAGGCACAAGGCCCGAATGCCTGCCGGATCATTCCGTCGCTCGAAACGCTGCTGTCGCAGCTTGGCGTCCTGTGGCGGGTGAATCTCCAACTCCACCATATTCGAGGGGATTTCCTTCGGCCATTTTGGAAGCGAGTCGAATTCACCCACCGGGTGCAGAGGCCCGTCGGCGGGAGCGGGAGTAGCCCCGGCCAAGAGCGCAAATAGAACGATGGTTGGGATAGCCGGGCTCTTCATTTTTCACACTACTTGCAGGCTGTCGACTAACCTGGTTCGTATCTCGAATGGAGCGTGAAGTCTTGCGAACGACCGTGCAACACCCGCCGTTCTTGAAAACGCACTTGCGATTGCACGCATCACTGACTGATAGGAGATTTGATTCCGCGTGCAGGAGCCTTGGTTGTTCGGGAGTGAGACCTGCCTGCCCAGTCCCCAGGGGAGTAGGCAGGGGTTTGGGTAGAGGGGACAGCGACCGGCGCTGACACGCCCCTTGGCGTCAGCCCTGTTTCTCACCTGGCGCATCGGTTTGGCTCCGTTTCGTGGGTTCGTTGAGGCAAAGAGACCGTACCCGAGCAGATTAGAGGCAGTATGACACCCCATTTCGCCTCGATCAAGGACGGGCTTCAGCGACTCGGCCCCTGGTTGAGGCGTCCCAGAGCAGTTCGGGCTGCTCGCACGCTTCGCGGCGGGCATGTTCGAGGAAGTCGGAATTGACCTCGTAGGTGGTTCTATTTCCCACGCTGCTGCTGCCCCCATGTTTTCGGTGTCTTTCCGGACCGTTCCCAGGCTCGGCGTTTGGCGTTTCTCTGCCGCTTGATTCTGTCGTACTCCCCTTTGGACTCAGGGGTGGCGGCTAGATCGCCAACTTCCTTGATTCGGGCCTCAAGCGCATTTCGCAGTCTTTTCAAGGCTTCCTGGTGACGCGCATCTTCCGCAAGATTGTTGATTTCCCACGGATCGTTCTTAAGGTCGTACAACTCTTCCTTGGGTTTGGTCGGCTTGAAGAACCGCCCCTGCGCAGCATTCAGCTTGCCCTGCTTGAACAGTTCCAGGAGCGGAGCGCGCGTGGGGTAATTCATCTCCCGGTAGACCTGGGGCTGGGCGTAGGATACCTCCGGCATGTCGTTGCGGATGTACTTGTACCGCTTGTCACGTACGCAACGGATGCGGTCGGTCGCTTCGTCCACTCGGTCCCTGGACGCGAAGATGTACTTGCGCGGCGGTCCCTGGTCCGAGCCACGGATATCCCCAGCGACCCCGCCGCGAGGCGTGCGAGCAGCCCGAGCTGCCCTGGGACGACTGAATCAGTCGTCGGATCGTCGAATCTCGCCCTTGACTGAGCCGGGATCGGAGGGGATATTGTCTGTAGTCGGCCGGGGACGGTCCCCGGGCCTCAACGAACGCGCGAAACGGGCCAAACAGATGCTCCAGGTGGTGAACAGGACTGACGCGGAGTGCCAAGCGAGCGCCGAAAGCTCCCCCTCTCCCCAAACCCCTCACCCCCGGGCCACCCAGGCGCTTACACGCGGAATCAAATTTCCTATCAGTAATTAGGCGAATTCACATCCGAAGTGCAACACCGCCTTTACCGGGCAGTTTGTCAGTCCAGGCTCTCAAGCAGGGTTTCGGCCTCCTGAACGTAGGGGGACTTGCCGCCCTTTTTGGTGATTTCAAGCAGGATCTTTTTTGCTATCTCCTTCTTTCCCGACGCCAGGTAGTTTTTGGCCAGACTCAGTTTGTTTTTGAAAGGGTCCACGGGAACTCTGGGGGCGATGGGTTTCGGGCGCAACCTGGGCGTGGGCTTGGGCTTCAGGACCGCAGGCTTAGCCCGTTTGACCGGTAAGACAGGCAGCTTCTTGCCGGCGAGTGTTTTGGTCGGCTTGGTCGCGCTGTATTGAATCGCGCCGATATCCCAGTTGCCGGTTTTAGGCAATGGACGACCGTCGAAGTCCGTCTTGTAGAACTTGCTGAGGTTGATCCCTTTCCCGCGTAATGGGCTATCTGCTTTGAGGTGATAATCTCCTTTCTGCAGATCGACAAGAAGGGGATCGCCGCTCCCTGCCTGGCTACCGTCGCCCCCATAAGTAGTACCGGGGGAGTTGTACTTTGAGTACCAGTTGGCTGTCTTCAGGGCGCCGCCAGATCTATTACCGGTATAAGGAGAGGACGAATAGATAAACAGATTGTTCCTGAAATGGATCCCCGAAGCTACACCAACAGGAGAACCCCCTCGGACATCAATGCGGGCCCCGGCATTTTGGGACCTCCCGAATCCATTGTATCGGGCTATCGTATTGTTATCGAAATAGATGCCAGTGCCTGGTGCCAACATGAAGAGCCATGACTGTCCATCGTAGCACACATTGAAGGACACTCTCCAGTTATACACTTCCTGTGAATACTGCGGCCAATCGTAGTCCCAGCTGGATTCTAGGAATCCTGCATTGCCTTCCGAATAGTTATGGTGAATGTAGATATTCTTCTTATGATATCTGCCGCAATCTATTTCAATGGCGCCGCCGTCTGAGCCCCACGGGCTGTCTTTGGTCCCAAAGTTCTTAATTGTGTTGTATGACACTTCCTGGTTTCCAATGTTTAAGTGTATCCCCATCGGTCCCCAGCTGCTTTTAGAAGTTCTCCACAGTGCATAACTCGGGCCATCCAGATAGTTTTTCGTTATCAAGGTATGCTCGCCAGCTGACATGATGCCCTGGCCGGTCTTGATGAATTCATTGTTTCTGATAATGCAATGATCCGCACCGCGATCGATACGGAGCGCGGCCAGTTTCGTCATGATTATCATCCCCGATACGTGCTCCCCCGGGGTATCGTGAAAATGCAGAGATTCTACAATGATGTAGTCCCCGCGAAGGAGAATAGCGTTCCCGCTAGCATCGCGGGTAGTGGGATTGGTAAACTTGGGCAGTTCGCCCGTCCCGTAGGAAGTCAGCCGTATCGGCTTGGCAGCTGTGCCAGATTCACTAATCTCAATATTGCCAGAGAAGGCAGACCCCCTCTTGAAGTGGATTACATCTCCCGCCGCCAGCAATTCTGACTCAGCTTTCGTATGCGATTTCCAAGGGGACGACTTCGAGCGACCGTTATTTCTATCCGATCCGCGGACCGAATCGATGTAATACTTGCGCGGCGCCCTGGTGGCGGTGCGTTCTGGGCTGCTAGTCTTGGTTCGGCCACCTCTCGACCGGATACGTTCTCGCCAGGCGCTTACGGCGCGGGCGCGGTCCTCCTTAGAGGCACCGCTGACGACCGTGGGTGTGAGCACGCATGCGACCAGAGCCAGAAGGAGGATGCGTGCCCAGTAGTTAGTATGCTTGAGCGCTGTCATGTCAGCTTCACTCCCGTGTAGTTTCCGTCAACCATCACTGATAGGAAATTTGATTCCGCGTGTACGTGCCTGGGTGGCCCGGGGGTGAGGGATTTGGGGAGAGGGGGAGCTTTCGGCGATCGCTTGGCCCTCCGCCTTAACCCTGTTTGTCACCTGGCGCATCGGTTTGGCTCCGTTCCGTGGGTTCGTTGAGGCAAAGAGACCGTCCCTGAGCCGACAAGAGACAATATACCCCCCCATCTCGGTCATGTCAGGACCTAAATGAGAAAGCCTTCGTCTCGTCTGATTCAGTCATCCCAGGGCAGTTCGTGTAGTCGTCATCACGGGCGTCAGTCGAATCAGACCGTGATGCCCTTGGGGCTGGCGGACAAGTCGGGCAGGCGGTTGATGGCTTCGATCTGCTGTTCGCCGAGCACGTGAGCGGGCGCTTGCAAGCTGGTCACGCCACCCGCAAGGCGGCTTTCAGTCCAAACATGGCCACGACATACACCGCAACGTACAGCACCAGCCATGGCGGGAAGAGCGCCTTGATGGGGCCGGTATCCTCGTTCGGTTCGAACCAGGCCAGCGGTACCCAGAATATGCCTTCGCCCTTGACGGGATTCGGGTCGCGGTAGCGGAGCTGGACTTCCCTGATAACGGCGTCGTCAGCGTCGGCGCGCCAGAGTTGGACCTGGCGGTCGGTTCTCTCGCGTCTGCCCGCCCTGACGACAAGGTCTTCCTTGGCCTCGGGGGCATAGCCCTCGCCGAGGACCGCGTAGACCGTAACCGTTTGGCCGCCCGGCGTGCTCAGCGTAATGGGCCACTTGCCCGCCCGGTCCGCGGGCGTGGTCACGGCCCACGAGAGCTTCTGGTCGGGCATGTCGCCTGCGAGAAAGGCCTCCAACTCGCCCAGATACGCCTCGCGGTTGCGCCTGACCGTCAACGCCTTGTCCCACGCCATATCGCCAAGATCGCTCAGCTCGCTTTTCAGCTTTCGCAGATGCTTTTCGAGCGGGCCCCTGGCCGGGAAGATGGTCTGCTCGGGGTCGCTGTTCTCCCCAAGCGCGAGCGGCGAGTCGGCAGACAGCGCGACCGACTTGTCGCAGTCGCCGTTGACGACGGCGGTCACTTTGACCGTGCTGCCGGGCTTGGCGTTTCGCACGGCGGTGTCCACGCGCTGAGGCAGCCAGAGAAACGAGACGATCATCGGCCCGAGGAAGATCGCCAGCGGCACGAAGGCGGCCTTCATGATGCGAATCTGCACGGGCGCCGCCAGCGAGGTCAGGGCCTTGAATCGCGGCGAGTCCTTGGGCAGGGGCCGGGCCTCCTTCTGCAATGCCGCCGCGCGCTTCTTGGCCTCGCGAAGTCGCCCGTTGTCGGTGATCAACTTCTGGCCGACCATGGTCAACACGGCGAACAGGCCCGCGAGCAGGGCGACCATCGCGGGTTTGCCCGCGGCAGCGACGAAGGGAAGGAGCGTGGCGTCGAGAATCCGGTGCGACGCACCTTGCAGGGCCGACGGTGCGAGGAAGTAGACCAGGAAGAAGACGGTCCACAGGGCGAGGAAGGCGTTTCGGATGGCGGCGCCTCGCCTTTCGGTCCGGCCGGGGACGGGGGGCGTTTTGGCGTGCGCGACGCGCGTGTCATCAGGCCCCGGCGAGGCGGGCGTATCGGCCTGCGCGGCCGAGCGACGCAACACCGCCCCCTGTCGCCCGTCGACGGTGATCTCTTCGCCTTCGTCCAGCAGGCGCGTCGCCCCTGACAGCACGACGGCGGGCAGGCCCATCTCTCGCGCTACGACGGCGCCGTGCGACAGTGTCCCGCCGCGTTCGAGAACCACGCCGCACGCGCCGACGAACAGCGGCGTCCAGCTCGGATCGGTGCTCGGGCAGACCAGGACGTAGCCCGTGCCCAGGTCGCCGGCCTCCTGCGGCGAATGGACGATGCGTGCAGGCCCGCAGCACGTGCCGCCCGAAAGTACGAATGCATCCAATCGGTCGCCGCCGACAAGGGCGGGAGCCTCACCAAGCGATCCAAAGTCGGCCTCGGTGATGACGTCCGGAAGCGACAGTCGCTTCTCGGCCATCCGCCGTTCGCGCCGTTTCTCGATCAGGTGAAGCGGCGCGACGCCTGACACGAGCGCATCGTGGAGTTCCTCGATATCCAGCAGGAACACGCCGTCGCCGATATCCAGGCGTCTGGCCGCGTCGAGGAGCATGTCCCGAAGGAGATCGTAGCCCAGCATCAGGTAGTGCTTGCCGTCCTCGCGGAAACGGATGTAGCGGTGGACCATCGCCAGGCGCTCGTCCAGTTCGTCCCGCCGCCCGGCCGGGAGCGACTTCTTCAACTCCTCGGCCCGCCCCATGACGTCGCGGGCCCGCGCATCGTGACGCTGAAGCGGCGGCGTGGTCCCTTTCATGTGTTCGGCCAGGCGGGCCACCAGGTCCGGCGTCTCGCGCCAGCGCGGTACGCCCAGGTCGAACTCGTCCGGCGCGCGGTGGCCGTACTGCTCGAGCCACTGCTCAACGCTGCCGGCGCCCTCGGCGATGTCGTGCAGGTGCTGGCTGGCGGCGACGGTCAGATCGCCCTGCCCACCGGCGGAAAGCTCGCCGGCCAGCGCGTCGGGGTCCTCGTCCCAGAAATGCTCGCTGATGAAGCACCGCAGGTCGTCGAGCGCCATCCCCACGATGAGACTCGGCAGGATGGAATCCGGCGCGAAACGGTCCAACACCTCTTTCTCGCGACTCGCCCACAGTTCGAGCCACTGCGACGTGGACAGCGCGGCGAGGTCCACGGTTTTTTCATCGCGAACGTACTGCTCGAATTGCGGGATGATCTCGTCGGCCAGATGCCGGTCGAAATCGCGCACAAGGATCCTGAGATTGCGATTGACGCCCTTGAGCTTTCGCGCCATGCCAAGCTGGGCCCACAGCGAGCCGGAAGGCACGGTCGGCGGACCCTGGGCGGCGTCGGGGCTGGACCGCAGGAGGTCGAGGTCGTACGTGTAGCAGAACGCCTCGAAGAACATCTCGGGCGCGCGGGACAGGTCCATGTAGATGCGCCCACCGACCAGGTCGAGAAAGCCGTCTTCGCAGACGGCCGGCGACGGCTTGAATCCGACCCGCTTGTACATCGCGCCGAATCCGCCGTCTCCCGACATGAATCGCCGGATCACACTCCACGTCAGCGGCGTGGGATGGGGCAGCGTCTCGCCGATGTTGTGGCGCACCCAGTCGCCGCGCCCGGCCTTGCCGGCGGCGCGGAGTTGGGCGCGGACGTCGGAGAGCAGTTGCTCGTAGGTCTCGGCGTCTTCGAGCGACGTTACCGACCGCGACTGGAGCAGGTAGACACAGCCGCCAGCGATGGCCCACTCGATGTCCTGCGGCGAGTCAAAATGGTCCATCACCTTCAGGCCGAGTTTCCAGAGCTCGAGCACTTCCTTCGAGTTCAGGCAACCGGTGCGGCGTTTGTCCTGCGGGACAGGCCCCGCCTCTTGGGCTCCGGGGGCGAGGTACACGTGCTTGTCGCCAATCACGCACGATCGGACGGCCCCCGTGGCGCGGTCGAGGATAAGCGTGTCGGGCTGGACCATCCCCGAGACAACCGTCTCGCCGAGGCCCCAGCTGGCCTCGAGGAGCAGTTCGTTCCGCGACCCGGTCTGCGGATTGGCGGTGAAGAGCACGCCCGCCTTCTCGGCTGGGACCATCTCCTGGACCACAACCGCCATCGCGATGTTCTCGGGCGGAATATCGTGTTCCTTCAGGTACGCACAGACTCGCTCTGAGTTAATCGACGCCCAGCATTTTACAACGGCGTCGAGCACGGCCTGTTCGCCCTGGAGATCGAGATAGGTCTCGTACTGGCCGGCCATCGAGGCGTCGTCCAGGTCCTCGGCGGTCGCCGACGAGCGAACCGCGACGGTGGGCGATCCGATGTTCCGGTAGGCCACCTTAATTGCGCCCGCCACGTCGGCAGGAACCGTCTCGGCGCTTCGATCAGCGTGCCTGAACGCGTGCGTCGTCACGACGAACCCGTCTGGCACGGGGAAGGCGGCATTGATCAGGCGTGCGAGGTTGATCGCCTTGCCCCCGACCACCGCCGGATCGTGCCCGTCGGCAAGCGGGAGAATAAATGGGGCGAGCTTCCGGTCAGTTGCCATCGCCGTAGCACCTCAGCCCGCCGGTCTCGCTGCCAACATACACTCGCCCCGCGACGATCATGGGCGAGGCGATGGACATGCCCATCTCGCCCGGCTCGGCGTTGACGTACAACGATTCGGCCACCTTGCCCGTTCTTGCATCCAGCACAACAAGGTAGCCGTCGTGCGTCAAGACGTACACGTGCGTTCCGGTATAGGCCGCCCCCGCCAGAACGCGCGAGCCCTTGCGGGCGACGGTCCGCCACAGGACGCGGGACGCCTCGTCTTCGGCCGCGAGATTCAGGGCCACCACCTCGCCGCTGCGCACAGGCACGATAGCGGTCTTATCTAAAACCGCTATCGGTCCGAGCACGCCGTCGGGCATGGACTGGGTCCACCGCACTTCGCCCGTCTTCCTGTCCAGCGCCATCACGGCCCCGGCCGGTTTGGGGGCCTGGAATACGTAGTCGCCATTGCCGCAACCGACCAGCACCGTGTCGCCCGCCAACGTAATCGCGCCTGTGGCTGGGAAAGGTGTCGATGTTTTCCATATCTCTCGGCTGAGGCCGGCGGCCTTCAGTTGCTCGTCCGTTTCAGACAATCGCAATGCCGTGATAGCGCTTCCATTGAATCCGCTTCCGATGTACACGATGCCGTCGGCGATGGCGGGTGAGCTTTCAGGATCGTTGACCGGGTGGGTCCAGATGATCTTGCCCGTCGAGATGCGGGCGGCGAAGACATAGCCCGCGTTGCGGTCCTTGGCCGGGTCGCTGTGCGACTTGGGCAGATGCGTTTTCGGATCTTCGACGGCGCCGGCGCCGACCACTACAATGTCGCCCGCGATCGCCGGGGAACTTTCAATATGCAGCGGGCAGTCGATCAGCCATTTGACCGTCCCTGTGTCGGTATCGATGCAGACCAGTTCGGTGTCGTAATCGGGATGCAGGCCCTGGCCGATCACGAGGCTCTTGCCATCTGCCGTCAGGGCCGGCGAGCTGAAAAACCCGCTGAAATCCCGGGTCGCATCCTTCATTTCCACTTTCCATACGACCTTGCCGGTGGCCGCGTTGAGGCAGACCACCGAGCCATAGCTGTCGGGCGGGTCGAGAGTGCAGGCAGCGGCGTACACCCGGTTTCCCCGCACCAGAGGGGTCGACCAGAACATGGCGTACTCCTGGCTGTACGTCCAGAGCCTGGTCAGCTTCACAGGCGACGGTCCGCCCAGGTAGCCCGATCGGGCGTTGCCCCCGCGAAAGTACAGCGCTTCGTCAGCCGCCGCCGGCATCGTGTCGGCGCCCCGCGGTGACTCGCCGTTCTTGGCGGCCAGTTCCCGTGCGAGGTGCACCCAGTCTTCGGGCGTCATCATCGCAGCGGAGGCCGAACCCATGGCGGACCGTGATCCGTCGGCCTGGTCGGAGGCCCCGGTCGGTATCCACGCCAGCGCCAGCCAGATCGCAATCGCCCCCGCCAATACCCCCAGCGGCCGGAGGGGCTTTTCCCTGCAGACGCGAACCAGTTGCCTCGGCCTGAAGAGAATCGTTACGAAGCTGACCAGGCCTGCAATCAGCGCCGGAAGCATCGCCGCCCCGATGTTCACGAACACCGGCACGACGCCCAGATCGCCCATGAATAGCGGCTCTGTCATAGTCTGGGGTTTTCCATATCGAGGGAAGGCGGAGAAAGGGTGTCTCAGCCGTTGCTCACGGTCAGTGATACATGCTTGATCTTGCCGACCGCAACCTTCTTCTCCTTCACCGTTCCATCGGCAAAACGCACGCGCAGCGTATAGTCGCCGGGTTCGCGGACGGCCAGATTCACTGTGTCCGGCCCGCGGCAGCCCGTCAGGACCTGCGTAGCGACGGTGCGTCTCAGGACCGTGTTCGCTTTGCTGTCGACGAGGCGCACATCGGCGCCAACCACGCCGCGCCCCTTGAGCGTTACCGATACGATGCACGTCTGCTGGAGCTTCTTAGCGTGGTAGGTCGGGTGCTCCGTCGGCTTGCGCACGTCTGCGGCGCCGCTCAGCACGAGGGTGATTTCACCGTCAACGTGTCCCAGGAGAAGATCGTTCATGCCGTCACCGTTGACGTCACCCGCGGCGGCGCCCCAGGCGCCCTTGCTGTGTGCCTCGCCGAACGCGGCGTCATTGTAAAGCGTGGCATCCATGAACGATCCGTAGCCGCGGTTGGTGTGGAACTGGTTCTTCTGGATTACGTCGCGCGAGATCGTATACAGGTCGGCGTAGCCGTCCATGTTCAAATCTTCGACCAGCGTGGCGATCTGCCTCGCGGCGCATAGTCCGATCTCATTACCGTCAATGCTTACGTCGCGAGCCTCGCCATCGATGTTGGCGACAACCGCCAGGCTGCTGTCGCCGGGGCTGACGATATCCATTGCATCCTGCTTCCATACCGCGCCAAAGCAGCCGGCGCCCGTCTTGCCGGGCTTGTAGTCGGGCGAACAACGGTAGTCGAACGCCAACTTGTGCTTCATAGGACTGAACCGCCCCTTGGCATCCTGAATAAGGATCAGACCCTTGCCCGCGGCGTAATAGAGGTCGGTTCGACCGTCGCCGTTCCAGTCGCCCGGTGCGAAGTAGCCGTTGCCGCCGGCTCCGCATTCCTTGCCGGCCAGTCCGAGCTTCTCGGTCGCGTCGGTGAACCCGCCTTTCCCGTCGCCCAGCAGCGCCGTGAGGCCCCCGTCAACGTGGGACAGGAGGATATCCGCGTGGCCGTCGCCGTTGAGTTCCACGAATGATGAGACCTTCAAAGGTTTGTCCTGCTTAACCGCCGGAGCCTTGGCCTTGAGAAAACCTTTTTCCGTTTTCAGGAACAGTTGCGTGTCGATCAGCAGGTCGCTCTGTCCGTCGGCGTTGACATCGGCAAACCCGCAGCTTATTCCCCAGACGCCTTTCAGTCCGAGTTTCTCCGTAGCGTCGGTAAACTTCATCTTACCTTCCTGCAGATATGCACGGATCCCCTTGGCCGAACAGGCCAGGACGTCAAGATCACCGTCGCCGTCGATATCGAACAGCGCCACCCCGCCCGCGCCGCCGGGCAACTTGCCGACGGCTACATCGCGATTGAGGCGAACGTTGACATCGGCGGGGAAGAACGCCGTTCCGCTGGCCGTATCGACGAGCATTTCCGCCAGTCGCCCCGAGTCGCCGTTAAACGTGCCCACCATGACATCCGCACTGGCCGATTCGTAGGTCCATGCCGACGGTTTGGCCGGATCGGTAATCCGAGCGTGATGCCATTGCCGATCGCCGCAATACAGCAGGATCTCATTTTCGCCTCGCCGACGCTTCTTCCCGACGAAGGCGACGAACGTACGATCTTTATTCGCGACGTCCCAGATGTTCCAGTCCTCACTGGCCTCGTGCTTCGGTTTGCCCCGATCCTTCCTGGCCGGAACGTCTATGACGATCTCCTTGCCGGCAAATTCGCCCTTACAGACTGTGGAGACCTTGAGTTTGATCCGGCCGGACTCGACCTCCTCGTCCTCATTGGTCAGATCGGCCGCGACCACCGTGCCTGCCAGAACCACCTTGTAGCGGTCGTACAAGTGAATCGGCTGGAGCGATGGGTTGACCAGCGCATCGACTGTCGTCGCGGCCAGCAGCACGGTAAGAGCCGCAGCCGAAAGTATCGTAGCTTTCATCGTGTTCTCAATCTCTTGAATCGTCGACTACATCGAAATGTACTTTTTGTCCGGCGTCTGTCGCAGCCCTTTTTTGGGGTTGATCTCGCGGATGAGTTCCTTCGGGTCCTTACTCAGGCAGCCTTCGCCGAAAGTAACGTTCTTCCAACTCTTGAAGATATCTGCATTCGGCGTGAGGATTCCTCCGCGATGCAAATCGTCGAATCGGACATTCTCAACCTTGGCGGATTCAACCCAGATCGTGATTTTCGGCGGCATCTTGGGGAACACCTTCTTGAAGGCTTCGTCCTGCCGGCCCCAGTTTCCAGCGCCGCCGGCGGAGATTCGCTGCCAACAGACAACCAGGCGCGCCTTGGTTCCCTTTGCGGGGTAACCAATCAGATCGCCTTGAATCCGAGCATTGGATCCGGCGAAACCATAGTAAAGCTTCGGTCCGGTCGGCTGCTTGGCTTTCTTTTTATGATTCTCCCGCTCTGGAACAGCCAGATTCGTCCAGTTGCGGTACCCGACGCCAAAGTAAGCGTCACGTTTGAGCGGTCTGTCCGGGGTTCCGCCGGTGACCTCGGCTCCGCGGGCAACGTTCCAATCCTTATTAACGAACTGATTCTGCCCGTGGCAGCACATCGCGCCGTCCATCATGACAACTTTGGCGCCCTTGTTGATCGAGACCGCTGAGGGGCCCATGCTGACGAATCGACTGTCGCGACCTACAATAAACGTGCCCGATTTGATTCCAACTTCGTCCAGTATGCGCACATACCCGATGACCTCGGTTGACTTTCCCATCGCCTTGTCGTGCACCATATACGTGGTGATGGAGCGATGCTTCCTGCCGTCTTGCATCCAGGGAGGGGTCTTTTCCGTCGGGTTGAACGGCGAAATGAGTCTCTCGTCGTGCAGTTTCTTCAGCTTGCCGTCTTCGGGCCATTCCTGCCGAATAAACGTGTCTCGGTCTCCTGTGAATGTCATATTCCTCCAAGAGGTGACCATGCCAGTGTGGCGAACCCATAAGTTCCCAAAGATCGAAAAATTCCCGCCGCTCTCCACGCTGAAAGCAGCGTTGCGGCCGATAGTCAGGTGTCGGCAGGCGAAATTCTGCATCCCCATCGCCACTCTGTACGGCTTGTCGGCGTCCGGTATTATGATGTCCGTATTCATGTCCGGAATCGCGCCAGCCGGCTTGCCCGTTGCAGCGTCGATCCAATTGGCCGGGTCTTTCGGGTCGATCTTCGGAGCCCCTCTGCCCTGCTTTTCGCCTGGGTGCCCCCAGATCAGAAGACGAGCTTTTTCCCACTTCTGCTTTGGGAAATACTCGTCACCGACCAAGTCCGGCCAGGCTTTCTTGTCATCGAACTGCGGGTTGTCCGCAGTGGGCTTGGCGGTGATCGCCTTGATATCCAGCGCATGGGCCGGCAAGGCGATGCCGAAGATCGCAATAAGAACGAACAGTGCTTTCTTCATGTCTCTACTCCTTTGAGTTTGCTTTTTCGTAACCGTTCACGGCCCCCAGACCGCGTTCACGGCGCCTCGCTTTTATCGTACTTCCTTCTGGGCCCCCAGCACCACGCGGAATCCAAGGATAGCGTAGGAGGAAATGTCGGGAGGGATACGGTAGCGGGCGGCTGAACGCAGGAACGGATGCACCTGCTCGTCCAGGTCCTTCTTGTCGCTCGCCCTCTTGTCCCCCTTATCCACCCCGGCGAACGATCCGCCGCGGACAACCTTTTCGGTTCCTTTGGCCGGCCCGGTCGGATCCACGGCCTCGCCCTTCTCATAGGGGCCGTACCAGTCCAGGCACCACTCATACACATTGCCATGCATGTCGTAGAGCCCCCACGCGTTGGCCTTGCGCCCGCCCCCGACCGCCCGGGTACCGAAAACCGTCCAGCTGAACGTGGCCACCCACGCGAACTTCCTGATCTGGGAGAGCGTGGTATAGTCACCCTCGACGTTGTAGGGACCTTCCGTGCCGGCGCGACAGGCGTATTCCCACTCCGCCTCGGTGGGCAGCCGATAGACATAGCCGTCCGGCAGGCGCCCGGCTTTGCGTTCGATCTCCGTCAACTTCCGGCAGAACTTGCGCGCACGTTCCCACGTCACACACTCCATCGGGTTCAGGTCGGTCCGTTTCCCACCAACAGCACCACCCCCGTTGATCAGGGATCCCCCCGTGGGATAGCGATAGCAGAATGCCGCGCCGTCGGCAATCGGCCCGCGCTTGTACCGCCATGCTTCGTAGTCGTAGTCCGGCGGCATCATCAGCTTGTAGAACTCGCGTTGGGTGACTTCGTACACGCCCATATAGAAAGGTTTCGAGATCTTGACCTTGCGGGGGACCTCGTCCTTGCGGCGACACATCTCGCCGGCCGGGCTGCCCATCGTGAATGTGCCCGCCGGAATCAGTTTCATCTTCATCTCGATGCCGGGCACGGTCCAGTCCTTGGCCTTGAGCTTCTTCATCGCGGCGTCGTCGCCACCGTCCGAAACGGTACCGGCCGCTAGGAGAACCGTCAGCACGCTGATAATGCTCTTGTTCATGGTTTCTCTTTCCTACCCCCCGGTTTTTCCGTCACCACCGGACCTCGCGCACGCCTGATCCACTTCTGCATGAGCGGCAAGTCCTTGATCGTGCCGTCGGCCTCTTGTCTCATCCGCCAGTCCCAATCGATGCTCGTGCTCCAGTCCTCGTTGCCGGCACCAGCCTTCTGCAGTTGCCTCAGAAACCCGACGTCCTCGCGTATCTGGTCGCCGCCGAACTGGGCCTTGGCATGATCTCGAATGTATGCGCCGTAATTGGTGTTGTAGTAGCCTCTATACGCCTGGTAGGCGAAGCTCCCTATCCAGAGCTTCTCGGGAAGATAGGGCGCCATCGCTTTGTCATTTGCTTCCGCCAGCGCCGTCTTGGCGGCGCCAACCTTGCGGACCATGTCGGCGGCTCGCTTCGAAACGTACTTATCCCGCTTCCCTCTGAGCACACGGTCCTTCTCGCGCGACACCTGGTCCAGGTCTCTTTGCCGGCCGACCATCTTCGAATGAGCCCGGCGCACTTCGTCCCGCAGGAAATTCTCACGCTGCCGAACCTTGGTAGCCAGGTCCCGCACGCGGATCTCAAGGCCGGCATACTCGGCATTCTGCTTGCGAAACGCAGCCCAACGCTCATTCAACGCCCGGTCACGATCCGCAGCCTTCTTCCTCTCCAGCTTGTCGGGTTGCTTTCTCTGCTGGGAAATGGCCTTCCGCTCTTCGACTACGTCGGGGCGCTTGTCGAAATCCTCGCGCAGTTTCTTGTCCAGATCCCTGCGCTTCTGGTCGGCCTCTTTTCTCTGGGCCTGAATAGCGGCCAGTTCCCCGTCCTTGCCGAGGCGCTCGCTCTGCAGCTTCCCGATTTGCGAGCGAAGCTCTGATGACTGTTTGCGCAGTCCATCGATTTCCGCCTTGGCCTTGACCGTCTCGGGAAGCTTGTCGAACTCCACGCCCATCTCGCGCTTGCATTTGCCGAGTGCCTCTTCGGTCGCCTTGAGTTTCGCTTTCGCGTCCGCCAATCCCGGATCCCTTTTCTCCAGTTCCCTCATGCGAGCGTCTTGCTGCTCTTTGAACTTGCCGTAGGGCTTCGTCATCTCCTGCGCTTTGGCAGCTATCTTGCGGTTCAACTCCGCGACGTTCCCGTACCCCTTCTCGATCTTCTCGATGATTGCCGCGGTAGGGCGCCTGGGCGCGTCCTGGGTTGGTTCCGGGACCTTGCCAAAGTTGTCGTGTACGGTGTGATACACGACCACCCGGTCGATGATTCCCTTGAAGTGGCCCTTCCCGCCGCGCGAGGCAGCCAGGAAATTGCGCTTTTCTTTGCCCGCCCCAAATGCGTCACAGGGCTGGAAGCTCGATACCTTGGCCGCGACCTTGTCCCCGTTCTGCCACAGGGCCGTCATGCCGCCGTCGATCTCCACTCGCAGGCTGACCCACTCGTTCCGCGGAAGGGGTTTCTGCGCTGTCAGCGTCACAACCGGCTTGCCATCCACCCTGGCCACAAGCTCGCACTTGCCGCTCGGCGCAACCTTTAGCACAAAGCAGTTGTCGCCGGAGCTGCCGAAGTCGAAGATCGTCTGGGCCCCTTGGCCTTCCCACTTGACGGTAACCTCGACGGTGATCGCGCCGAGGTCCGCCAGACGCGGGCACAGCTCACCGTACTGCGTCTTGCCATCGAAGCGGAACCCCCGACGATCGCCGTCCACTACAAACTCCGGCTGACCGTACAGATAGCCGTTGAGATTCATACCAAGACGTCTGCCATAGCGTCTGTCGGCGCCATACGCGAACCTGTACCAATCCTCCAGCAACGTGTTCTCATCGCGGTCCATTGCATAATTTGCCCAAAGTCCGAACTCGTGAAGCGTCTTCGCGCCAAGCCGCTTGGGAAGCGCACTCGCCACATCCGAACCGCCCACCGAAGTCCATGTGCGCGAGTAGCCGTTTACCTTGGCGCTGCCTTTCACCACGGCCGGGCCGCTGACGCGTGCGCGATCCGAGACAACCGCACGGTCTTCCACAACCGCGTAATCCTCAACAATCGCATGGTCCAGCACCTGCGCCTTGCCAAGCACCATGGCATTGGGTCCGACAAAGGCGGTGGCCGCTACCTTTGCAGTATTGGCAACCCAGCCTCCACCGTTGGCGTGGCGCTTGCCCTTGTTCGCTGGATCCATCTCGCCGTGGGTCTTTCCCGGCGTGCCCGGCCGGGCGCCGGACAGTTGAACGGACCACGGATAACGATACGCGTGGCGCCCACTGTAGATATTCCGCAACAACCTGCCGGTGTACAGCGCCGTAGGTGTTGCCGCCACCGTCAACAAGTAGGCGCGGTCATCGGGGCGGCAGGTCATGGTCATGCGGCCCTTGTTCCACATTGGCGAGTAGCGTCGCTTTCCGTCCCCGCCAACGGCGACAATGCACGCGCGCCAGTCACTGTAGAAATCGGGATCATGCAGGCCGCTGAAATCCACGGTGAACTGGCGGGCGCCTTCATCAGCCACCAGCCGGACAATGTTGACGCCGAACGGCTCGGGCGACTCCTCCCACGGAATGCGGTAGATGCCCTTTGCCCTGTCAACCGTCTCGAGCCAGTTACGGGGGGGGGCGGAGTAGCGCCGGCGAAAGAGGTCCTCAAGCTCACAATCAAACGTTGCCAGGCGCGCGCCGTACTCGCCGACCATGTCGCCGAGCCCGCGGATACCGCTCTTGAACAGCCCGCGCTGCTGGCCGACCCGGGCCACCGTCTGCAGTACACTCGGCTCTTCGACGCCATGCGGCAGACATGTGAACCAGGCGTAGCCCCAGTTGGGGTCGTCGCACGTGATGCTGTAGAACATCGTGTATCCGTAGCGGCCCTCGCCATTGAAGATATTGCGCCACGGCGTTTTGAGGTGGTGGTTCCCCTTGAGCATGCTCGGATCGGCAAGACACTGATGCATGTCGGCCTGGGCCTCGCCGCCGCCGAGTGGTATCCCGTTCGGCAGGGTACCGTGGCCCCACTCGTGCCACAGCCCCGGCGCCCACGGACCGCCGCCGGCTGCCTTTAGAATACAACCCCCGTATCCGCCGCCCGCGTAACCCTCAATAAACTGGTGGCCGTCGCGCTTCGTGCCGGCCACGGTGACCTCGTGCTTGAACTTCTCCTTCCTATCCCAGTAGATCATGAGATTGCCCGCATACTCGTTCAGCGCCCACCAGTACTCGGCGCACTTGACCGAGCCGTCCCTGTACCACTGCGCCTTGTCCGGCGCCTTGGCGTTTACCCACGGATCACCTTCGCTGCCCGCCTGGCTTCCGGAAACCCAGATGAAATGTTCGGACTCAACCTGCATCGTACCCGGCTCGCCCGGCTTGGCGTTGTTCGGCCAATGGATGTCGGCGCCCGGTCGCTTGACGCGCTTGGTCTTGTCAAGGCCGGCCTCGATGCGCTTCATCTCCTTGACGTACAGGTCCATGATGAACTTCTTGTCCTCTTCGGTGAAGCTTCCCCGTACGAAACAGCGCTTCCGGCCGTCGGCGAGGCGCAGAACCACGCCCGGCTCCCACGGGCCGCCATCGCCGTTGAACTTGCTGCTCATGGTGTTGCCCATGCCGCGGAATCCGACTAGGTGTGCCTTGAACTGCATGGCCTCACTCGAGACCCGCCGCCTCCGCAATGTCCAGGTTCGCAGAGGCATGCCCTTCTTGACCTCTATGATGTCCACGCCCTTTCGCGGCCACCAATCCACCTCGCGCCGCTCGTATGCCTTCGGATCGCCCTTGCCCGCCTGCTTGACCTTGTAGATGTCCACACCCGCGCGCAGTTTCGCGCCTGGATACTGCAGGCCGGCATAGAAGTCGTAATCCTCCGCTGCGGCGGTGGCACATATCAGTCCCGCAAGCCCTATCGTCAGCATCAGTTTCGTTTTCATGACATCCCTGTGTCCATTTTCAGCTATCCGCGGTCAACGTTCTTCTGTTCCTCTCGACTGATGGGAGAACCAGTATATCTGCTTCTCGGGGCCCGGGCGAGTTCATTGGTTTGTGTCTTGAGGGCTGATCCCAAGGGCGTCCAAAGCTTCAGTTGGAATTCTCCACCGTGCCGCAATACACTCCAAGTGTCGAGATGCGGCTGTCATAGGAGTACCCACCCACATGAGTTTGAAAGTGACGTCCGTCGCAGCGTGTCTTGGTCTTCTGCTTGTCTCCGCGGGGGTTTGCTGGGCTGGGGACCAGGAGGGCGCCAAGGCGCCGGCCGGATGGTTCCAATGGCGCGGGCCCAACCGCGACGGCAAGAGCCCCGACAAGGGGCTGCTGAAGAGCTGGCCGGCGGGCGGACCGAAGCTGCTATGGAAGGTCACCGGAATCGGCCAGGGATTCTCCAACGTGTCCTTCGGCGGCGGCCTGATCTACATCACCGGGCGCAAGCAGGCCGGAAACCCCTCGAAAGTGCCGCCTGCAAAACACATATACCAGCGCCCGGGTGATCGTTTGTACATCTTCGCCATCGACATGCAGGGCAAGTACAAGTGGGTCCGGGACATCACCAAGGCCTACCTGGGTTTCTACAAGGGTGCTCGCGCCACGCCTACGTACGACAACGGTAACTTGTACCTGCTGACCGGTACCGGCGAGATCGGATGCTACGACGCAAAGAACGGAGATGCGAAGTGGAAGCGGGATTTCAAGGAGTTCAAGGCAGTGGTGCCCAAAGGTATTCACAGGTTTGGATTCAGCGAGTCGGTGCTGATCGTCGACGACCTGGCGGTAGTCTCACCGGGCGGCGACAGTTTCATGGTGGCGCTGAACAAGGCCACCGGCAAAACGGTGTGGAAGTCGGGCAAGTACGCCGCGGCTGAGCACAGTTCAGCTATCCATGTTGTGTACCAGGGCGTTGGCATGATTATCAACGGCTCCCGCAAGGGCCTTGTCTGTGTTCACGCGAAGACCGGGAAGATCCTCTGGACCCGGGAATTCGCCCCGAAAAACATTGCCAATGTCCCCACTCCGGCGTTCTCGGACGGCTACGTCTTCTGGGCGGTGGGCTATGGCAGGGGCGGAATCTGCATGAAGCTGTCGGTCTCGGGGAAGAAAGTGACGGCCAAAGAGGCCTGGCGGACTGAAGACATGGACTGTCACGTCGGCGGATACGTGATCCATAACGGTTACATTTACGGCAATCACATGAGCAAGTGGACATGCCTGGATCTCAAAACCGGCGCGAAACAATGGTCGGCCAAAGGCGTGGGCAAGGGCTCGGTTTGCTGGGCCGACGGCATGTTGTACCTGTACGCTGAAAAGGACGGTGTGGCGGCCCTGGCCACTTGTTCTCCCAAAGGGCTGGAGATGAAGGGAACCTTCAGTGTAGCCGGAGAGAATCAGAGTTGGGCGCATCCCGTGGTCTTCGGCGGCCGCCTTTACCTCCGCTACGACAACACCCTCTACTGCTTCGACGTAAAAGACAAGTAATCAGTGATTACTTCCCGGCCAAGGGCAGCGGCCGGAAGTCCGGATCGTCTTTCCACTTGAGGTTCTTCTTGCCCCTGTGGGTGCCGTAATACGGGGCGTTGGCGTCGACCCAGGTCACGATCCTGATGAACTCCTCGCGGGTGAGCTTCGCCTTGCAGGGGACCTTGCGAATCCGTTCGACCAGCTTGCTCTGATGCGACCCGAACCTCAGCGGCGGCTCGAGCGGGACATTGGCGCTGCCGAACCCCCCCTCGAGATAGCTGACCAACTTCTTCTTCTTGAGGGTGTCGTAGGAGCGGCTGAACTTCTCATTCAGCACGCCGGTAAGGTCCAGGTCGCCCTTGGGCGCCTTGCCGCCGTGGCAGGACAGGCAATGCTTGTTGAAGATCGGCTGAATGTCCGCAGCGTAGTGCACCATGCGAGGGCCGGTATCGCCCGGCTGCGGCTGCAGCGCCTTGACGGGATGGGCCATGGCCAGCGGACGAGCGCTTCTCATGTTGGGCGCCTTGCGGCGGAATTCATGGCACCCGATGCAGGACCTGGTCTCGCCCGGCCTGAGGTTTATGAACGTCCGCATCCGCTGCAATTCCATGTAGTTCTCATCCAGCGCCTGGAAGTAGAGATTCCTGTTGGCCGGCGCGGTGAAAAAGGCCGACCCGTCGTCGTGAACCTTGACGATGCCATAGACCTTCTTTATCGAGACGTCGCCGTCGCCGCTGACCGCCGACGCCTGCATGCCCGCACCGTCGCCCTGCTTGCCCGCCCGCCAGGCATCAAGCCAGGACAGATTCATGGCCGCCATGACACGCAAGTACTTGACCCGGCCGCGCTTGATGCCCTCCAAGCCCTGGTACACGTCCTGCATGAACAACGTGGCCAGCCCCTTCGATTTTGTGTAGCGGACGTTCACCGCGCTCGTGTCGTCAACTGAAGCGATCACCGTGGGCTTGGGGCGCGGCCGAAGCGGCGTGGGCTGGAAACAGGATATATTCGGGTCCCGGTAAAGCTCCGCCCGGTTGCCCCACGCGTCCAGCACGTAGAGTTGGTGGCCCGCACCTGACTTGCCCTTGCCGCCGGGTCGGTGAGAGACGAGGAAGAACTTCTCCGAGAACGGGTAAGGCTCCCTGAACACGCCGCCGGTGCTCTTCATGGGGAACAGGCCCGGATAGCTGATCTCGGGCGTGATGTTCGTCATTGCGTCGGCGGTGCGCCGATGGCGCCGGGTATCGAGAATAATCACCGGACCCGAAAGCCCCCCGTGGTGTCCTATCCCGATCGTCACCATCCGGCGGCTGTTCGGGATGCTGCTCGCGTTGATCATCGCGCCCGGACGGACGACCATGTTCTTGTACACGTGGTCCGAGCCGCTGCCGTCGGGACGTACGGCCCAGAGGCTCTGCACGTTGCCGAACCCCTTGTCGATGTACTCCCATCGCGTGTAGACCACCCGGCCGTCGTCCAGGAGGGCCAGGGCCAATTCGTTGACCTGGCCGCCCGAAATACATCGCATGTTCTTGCCGTCGGCGTCCATTACGTGCAGCGTCGTTGACGTCTGCGGTGCACAGAGGACCGCTCGCCGAGAGCGCGTGGAAGCGAACATAATCTTGCCGCTGGGCAGATAAACCGGGTCGATATCGTCATAGCCGCTCCCGCAGTAACCGCCCTTGTAGCGACTGAAGATCTCCTCCTCGTCGTCCGCCTTGAAGGTGATCTGTCGCAGGCTCTTGCCGCCTGCCCTGAGCCCGGTAGCAGGGTCGATGTCGATCTCGTAGATGCGGTACAGCCCGTCCTCCTTGCAGTAAGCAAACACCACCTTGGTGGCGTCAAACGACAGGTCGAACCGCCCGAAGATCCCGCCGGACAGTTCCGGCACCAGTTCGGTGACTTTGCCGTCCGGCCGCACCGGCGACAGGACACACAGATTGCCCCCCCCATTGCCATGACTGCGGTGCCCGGTGTAAACGCTTACGCCGCGGGTGAATTTCTTGACGAACAGGAGCTTGTCGAACTTCAACGACGGATGGGCCAGCATGGCTTCGCGCCGAAGCGACGCCCATGCGTCGTGAATCTCCTGCAACTGCTCCGGCCCGCCATCCTCAGCCGCCTTCTGTTTGGCTTCCAGCTCGCCCAGTTGCTTGAGGTACTGCGGGCCCTTGGGATACTTCGGGCCGAACATCTTGATGTTGTCGGCGATGGCCAGCCGCAGCGCCTCGACGTTGACGCTGCCCGGCGGCAGGAAGACGCGGCGGTACCTGACCGGGATTCTGTTGATATCCAGCTTGTGCTGACGCGGCGGCTTGTGGCCCTTGGGGAAGGCCACCGGAGACTCCAGCCGTATCTCCACAATGTTCGCCGGCGGCCCATTCCGTTTGAACTTCAGCGTGTGCTTGCCCTTGGTTACCGGAAACGTGCAGGACTCCTCCCACTCGGCGCCGTGCATGTGCCACGTGCGAACGGGCAGTCCCTCGTGCACATTGGGATGGCGGTCCATGTAGGGTGGCGCGTTGTCAGTCTCCTTGCGGCAAGCCGTGCCCACGCGCTTGTCGTCAATCCAGACCTCCAGCGGCCGGACCCCGGCCGACGCGTAGCGCACACGAAGCGTCCAGGTGGTGGTGACCGGAAAGTTGACGTCATATTCAACCACCCACGGGCCCTTGCCCCCGCCGGTCAGCATGAGTCCGGGATACGTGTCCCGGTAATCGCCGTATTGGCCGCGGTTTTCGCACACGCGCGTATTACCGCGATCGAATTCCCAGCAGGACATCCGGATAGTTCCAGCGGCTTTCGCCTCGGCCCGGGCCACCGGGAATGCGAGGCCCCAAACGGCAAGGCCGACAAGGCCGACAAGGCTAATCTTGTCCATGCGTGTTCTTCCTGACGTTAGACTAGTGTTTCGTGACCAACGGCGGCAGCCGGAAGTCAGGCTCGTCTTTGTGCTTGATGTCCCTCTTGCCCCTGTAGGTGCCGTAGTACGGGACGTTGGCATCGATCCAGGTGACGATCCTGACAAATTCGCCGCGTGTGAGCTTTGCTTTGCAGGGGTCCTTGCGAATCCGCTCGGCCAGCGTGCTGAGGTGCGACCCGAAGCTCAGCGGCGGCTCGGGCCGGAAACCGCTCCTGCCGTAGCGACAGTCCCTGTAACTGACCAGGCCCTTGCCGACAAGGTTCTCGTAGGAGCGGTTCCACGTCGCCGTCACCTCGCCGGTAAGGTCGAGGCGCCCCTTGGGTTTCGCCCCGCTGTGACAACCGACGCAATGCTTGTCCAGGGCCGGCTGAACGTCCACCTCGTAGTGGACCATGCGAGGCCCCGTTTCGCCGGGCTGCGGCCGCAGCGCCTGCGCGGGATGCTTCAAGGCCAACGGCTGGGCGAGTCTGAAGTCGGGGGCCTTCCTGCGCTGCTCGTGGCACCCGATGCAGGCCCTGTTCTCGCCCGGGGTCAGGTTTATGAACGTCGGCATGTGCTGCAATGCCATGAAGTTCTCATCCAGCGCCTGGAAGAAGATGTTCTCGTTGGCCGGCACGGTGAAATAGGCCGATCCGTCTTCGTGGACCTTCGCAATGCCATAGACCTTCTTGCGATGGACATTTCCCGGCATGCCGATTCTAAAAACGCCGTTCTCCTGCCAGGGCCACGGCAGGGGCCCCATCACCCGCAGATACTTGACCCTCCCGCGCTCGATGCCTGTCATGCCCTCGTACACGTCCTGCACAAACAGCGTGCCCGTCTTTTTTTGTTTCGCGTCGACCGTCCCGACCGAGGCAATCTCAGTGGGCTTGCGGCGTGGCCGAAGCGGGGTCGGCTGGAAACAGGATATCTCCGGGTCCCGATACAGCTCCGCGCGGTTGCCCCACCCGTCCAGCACGTAGATCCCGTAGCCCATCTTTTTCTTGTCCTTGACGCCGGGACTGTGAGAAACGAGGAAGAACTTCTCCGAAAACGGGTAAGGCTCCCGGAAGTAGCCCATATCGTATTTGGCCTGGCTCATGCACGGATAGGCGATCTCGGGCGTGATGCAGGTCATGCCTTCGGGATCGCGCCGTGTGACGCGATTGTCGACCAGTATTACCGGGCCTCCCAACCGGCCGCCACAGTGCGGCGCCCCGACCGTCACGAGCCGCCGGCTGCCCGGAATATTGCGCGCGTTCAGCAGCTGGGCCGGCCGGAGTATGCTGTTCTTATATACGTGGTCCGAGCCGCTGCCGTCCGGGCGGATCGCCCAGAGACTCTGTCCGTTGCCCAGCCCCTTGTCCACGTACTCCCATCGCGTGTAGATCACCCGGCCGTCATCCAGCACGCTGGGGTCGATTTCGTTGAGCGGGCCCGCCGAGAGACATCGCATGTTCTTGCCGTCGGCGTCCATTAAGTACAGGGTGGTGACGATGGAAGGATTACAGAAGACCCTGCGCATCGAGCGTGTGGAAGTGAACATGATCTTGCCGTTGGGCAGATAGCACGGGTCCATGTCGTCAAAGCCGTGCTCCATGCCCCCGCCCAGCTTCGCGTATCGCTGGATCGCGTCGGCCTGCTCGTTCCCCCCGAACGTGAGCTGCCGCAAACTCCCCGGCACCATCAGCCCCGTCGACGGGTCGATGTCGATCTCGTAGATGCGGAAGGCGCTGTCCTTCTTCTTGTAACCAAAGGCCACCTTCTTTGCGTCGAACGACAGGTCGAACCGGCTGAATATCCCGCCGTCGAGTTCCCCCACGAGGTTGGTGACCTTGCCGCCCGCGGCCACCGGCGAAAGAACGCACAGACTGCCGCCGGCCGTGTTGGCCTTGCTATCCTGGTAGGTGTTGAATGTGAAAGGTGTTCGCTTGACGAACAGGAGTTTGTCGAACTTCAACGCTGGATGGGCCAGCATGGCTTCACGCCGCAGTGATTTAAGCGCGTCCTCACTGTTCTGCTTCTTCGCCAACTCGGCCAGTCGCTTTAGATACTCCGCCCCCTTGGGATAGCGCGGGCCGAACGTTTTGATCGTATCCTCGATGGCCAGCCGCAGGGCCGCGGTGTTAACGGCGTCCGGGGGCAGAAAGACGCTGCGCTGCGCGGCCGGGACGCTGTCGAGGTGCCGCACCTTGCGGCGAGGCTGCTTCCAGCCCTTGCCAAAAGCCGTCGACGAGTCCAGCCGCATCGCCACCAGGTGAGGCAGCGGACCGCTGCGGGCGAACTTCAGCGTGTGCTTGCCCTTGGTGATCGACATCTTGACAAGCTTTCCCCGCTCATAAAGCCCTTCCCACGTCTTCAACGCGCCACTGCTGTTCCATGTGAATCTGACCGGGATCTCAAAGGGCGCCGAACCGAAGCTTATGCCGGTGCAGCACCTGCCCATGCTCTTGCCGTCTAAGAATACTTCCACCGGCCGCGCCTCGGCCGCCGCGTAACTGACATGAAGCGTATATTCGGCGTCAACGGGGAAGTCGATGTCGTATTCGACCACCCCACCCCCCGGCTGCCGTGGGTCGCTGCCCACCAGCGGTCCGGCATCGGCATATTGGTCGGGGCTTGCATAGATCCGGGCATTGCCGCGATCGAACGTCCAGGCGGGAATCGTCAACGATCCGGCGGTCTTGGGCTTGGGCGCATCCTCGACGGGCCGCCGCAGGGCCGCTACGTCAACGCCGCTGGGAGGCTGGAAGGCCTTACGATATGCAGCCGGGATGCTGTCGAGATCCCGCACCTTGTACCGAGGCGGATTCCAATCCTCCGGAAAGGCCGCCGGCGTGTCCAGACGCAGGGCCACCAGGTGAGGCAGCGGCCCGCGACGGGCGAACTTCACCGTATGCTTGCCCTTGGTGGCCGACAGCTGGATAAGCCTTCCCCATTGATTATTAACGCCTTCCCACTTCGCGCCGCTGCTGTTCCATGTGAATGTGACCGGCTTCCCAGAGGGCGCCGAACCGAAGGTTACGCCAGTGCAGGACTTGGTCAGATTCTGGTTGTCGAAGAAGACTTGCACCGGCCGCGCCTCAGCCGCCGCGTAACGAATCTGAAGTGTGTACTTGCCGTCGACGGGGAAGTCGATGTCGTATTGGACCGTCCAACCCCAGGGCCGCCGGGGCCCGCTGCCCACCACCGGTCCGGCATCGGCATATTCATCCGGATTTGCATGGATCCGGACATTGCCGCGATCGAAGGCCCAGGCGGGAATCACCAACGATCCGGCCTCAGCCCGGTCCGGCGGCAGCGCGACGCTCCAAACGGCGAGGCACGCCACGGCGAGCACTACCAACGTCAACCGGCCAGACCCCACCGGCAGGTACGACCCGGTCTTCATCGCAAGCCTCTCTGAAAGAAGAAGATAGTCACTCTCCTCTGATGTCGAACGTCATTATAGATTTATATCGGGATTAAGGGAAGGAGTTTGCAAATGTTCCGGAACTGCCATAGGATTATCCGAAACGCCCACGGTGGGCAGCGAGATCGCCTGGGAATCCCAGGTTAATCCAATGTAGGGAGATAGATTATGTTCAGGACAGTGATGGCGGTAACTCTTTTGGTGTCCCTGTCGATTGCGATGCTGGGCTGTAAATCCACTGATAAACCGGGAAAGCCATCTTCGAAGCCCGCTGTCAAGAAGCCCGCTGTCAAGAAGCTGGCTGTCAAGAAGCCGGCTGAGAATCTTATGCCTCGCATCGATCCGAAGAAGGAGAAGGGCTTGGTATCACTGGACACTGATGTAGCAGTCTCGATCACGGTCAAGAATCAGACCAAGTCAGCAATTTCCCTGCACTGGCTCGATGAGGGGGCTGGTGACCGGGTCCACTACAAGGACATCGATGCGGGCGCAGAGGTTGTCCAGGAGACCTGGAAGGACCATTACTGGATCATCCTGGATAAAGATGAAAAGCCGCTCGGCATTTACAAAACGACCGACAAGGACGGCGTTATTGTAATCAAGTAACAAGCTCGGCTGCGAAGCGAACGTCGTCCGGCCACGGCTTCGATTCTGGGCTTGTCATCGTGCAAGAGTCCACTTCCCAAACAGGAGTGTCATCATGACAAGGCCCAGCTGCGTGGCCTGCCTGACGCTGCTTGCCCTCGCCGCCGGTGCGGTCGCCCAGGAGCACGACTACTACAGATATCTCAAGTACCCGGCCAAGCTCGTGCCCGGCGTGGGCCGAAACAAGGTCGAGCAGGAGGGCGGACCCAACGCCGTCGGCTACAAGCGCCGCACGGTGCAATGGTGGCCGCGCAAGGGGCAGGACATCGTCGATATTCCCAAGGGCGCGCCGCTGCGGGTCTGGACACGGAACAAAGGGCAGAAAGATAAAGAAGCCCTCGCCGGCGTCTGCCGGAGTTGGACAGCCTCGGACCCTGAGACGTTCAAGGCGCAC
>SDBT01001480.1_pt1 | contig 41504 bp, 35 predicted proteins | sample 2277101 | NCBI WGS metagenome assembly SDBT01 (sample SAMN10404973, study PRJNA504765) | marine sediment metagenome | isolation source: marine sediment core GS10_PC15, 103 cmbsf | place: Arctic Ocean: Southern Knipovich Ridge | collected 2010 | reverse complement strand
TTTAACGGTGGTCACTTCTATCAACTAAAACCCGCCCTTCCTGAAAACGCATCTTATTTACCGATTAAACCACTTAGAAAGTTGGGCTACGACTGGATCGCGACCCAATGTGACAAAGTCAAGATAGTATAACTTACGCCAACTTGATAGCTCCTAACCCGCCCTTCTTGAAAACGCAGCTTATTTACCGATTAAACCAATTAGCAACCCGAACTCCAAATAACGTATGTCGTGTCATTCCAGCGAAGGCTGGAATCCAGTATAAATGTTCTGATTAGATTGGCAATAAAGATTTAGCGATCAAACCAATATGCTCCAAAAAAGATTCTTAAGCTTCTTCTGCGGGCGAATCCTGTCCTTATTTCCTTTTGCTCAAGCTTTTTCTAAAAGCTTGATCGGCGACTCGAACATTCTTTCTCCTTCTTTTCCTTCTTTTTCCTCGTAGTCGGCGACCCGACATCCTTCTTTTTCCTCGTAGCCGGCGACCCGGCATCCTTCTTTTTCCTCGTAGTCGGCGACCCGACATCTGGCTTGCTCGGAATTCGAGTTCCCAATTCAGATGTATCATTATGTAACACTGTGTCATTATGACACACCCAGGACACTTGAAACCGATAGTCAAGTATGGCGAAGCTATACTCAGAATCACCCTCTCCAGCACCCAATCTACGCCACATCTCGACTCAGAAACGACATAATCTTATGTATCAAAATGCGACATTATGCACCAATCAGCAAATACCATCTGTGAGGCAGCAAAACTGAAAACTGAAAACCAAAAACTGAGGTGACTATTCACCTCCTCCCATGCGAGCGTCTCCCATTCATAAGTGGGACACGCTCAGATTGTCATTCCAGCGAAGGCTGGAATCCAGTGGTTACAGACTTGTATTGCGTATATATATCTGTATGATGAACTGGTAAAATGACTGGATTCCAGCCTTCGCTGGAATGACAAATGACTTATCCGCTTACTGATAACCGACAAAGGTGAATAGTTACAAACTGAGAACTAAATTATTAGTCTCGAAATGCAGCCGTTACCTCGATATGTATATTAGATAGTTCCTTACTGCAATCTCGTCGAAGATTCCAAGCTTGTCTATGACACTCATTCGCGAATGAGCTCATAGACCTATGGACTCATAGACCAATGGACTAATAAAAAAATGAAAATCGTTAAACTTTATTCAACTTTTGATCAACTTTTTCCAGCCTAAAGCAGGCTAAACGCACGTACCATAAGTGTTTATCTGTTTTCAAAGTATTAAACTTTTTCAGGATTAATTGAATAAAATGAGCCATTTTTACTACAAATTAACGCAAGACTAGCGCAAAATCACCACAAAATCAGCGAAAAGTTTAACATGGATCTATAGACCTATGGACTCATAGACTTATTCCTCTTCCGCAGCGTATCGACAGTAACAGCAGTAACTATGACCACGCCCAGGACCACGTTCTGCCAGTATGCGGAGACCTTCAGCAGCAACATTGAGTTCCATATTGTGCTCAGGATAGACGCGCCGATGACGGTTCCCAGGACGGTTCCGATTCCGCCAAAGAGGCTGGTCCCACCGATGACAGCAGAGGCGATGGCGTAAAGCTCATAGGTCTGTCCTACGTTTGCGGTTCCCTGTTCCAGCCGAGCGGCGTGTAATATGCCCACAATGCCAGCCAGAATAGTGCTTACAGTGTAGACGATGATCCGCGTTCTGTCAACATTTATCCCGGACAATCTGGCCGCCTCTATACTGCCGCCAACAGCGTATATATGGCGCCCCAGCGGGCTGTATCTCAGGATGAAGATGGAAACGCCGGCTACTATCGCTAGAATCAACACAGGAACTGGCAGTATTCCCAGGATCATACCGTACCAGAGATACGGAAGTGACGACGGCAACGGCAGGAGAATAGGCCATCCTCTGGTTATAGCTCCCGCAAGGCCACGGGCGATGAGAAACGTGCAGAGGGTGATAATAAAGGGCGGGATACGCAGCTTGCTGACGAAGAATCCGTGCCAGACACCCACGCCTGCGGCAACCGCAAGGACCGCTATAATTGCGCCCACGATCCCCAGGCCATGAGTTATGAACCATGCCACCAGAACGCAGGTCAAAGCGATCATCGCTCCCGGCGACAGGTCGATCCCTCTGGTTATGATTACGAACATTTCGCCGATAGCGATTATACCGAATACAGATATCTGACGGGTGAGTATTTGCCGGTTGAACGCTGAGAGAAAGCGGGGATTCAGCAATGCCGTGGTAGCAGCAAGAATCACCAGCGCCACGAGAATACCCGCTTCTCTGATTCTGAGAATTTCTTTTAGTTTTGTCATTGGCTTATGGGCAAGTAGTATTATTCGTCGGTCGCCGACCATAGTGTCCTGTAGAAACAGCTACGCTCGTCTGTATGGCATGCCGGTCCCATAGGATCGACTCTGAATACAAGAGCATCTCCATCACAGTCATAGAGTATCTCCACCAGCTTTTGTATATTTCCGGATGTCTCCCCTTTATGCCAGATTTCCTTCCGCGATGTGCTCCAGTAAACTCCCTCTTTTATCTCTATAGCCTTTTCGACTGACTGCTCGTTGGAGTAGGCAATCCCCAGAACCTCGCCAGTATTCGCATCCTGTATGACGGTCGGTATAAGGCCGCCTCTCTTCTGGAAATCAAGCTCCTCAAGTCTTGTTTTCAACATTGGCTCTCTCCTGCTCAAAAACTGTTAGTTATGGATGGACGCACAGTTCCACCCATTCATATTATACATTCGTCTTTCGTCTGGATCAATGGAGATCTGTGGATTTTTCACTCATCACTCATCACTTTTCACTCATCACTTGTCACTCTTCACTTCGCATCGCGTTTTTCTATAGATTCCCTGGCAGAATCCCACAACTGCTGGTAGACCTCAAGGGGGATGTCCCTGCGAGAGCGCCAGCTTTCCTTCGCGAAGTCAGATTCGTCGAACTCGGCAGATATAAGAGCCTCTTTGAAGAGCGGGGCAGCGATAATCGGGACGCCCAGCGGCGAGAAGATAGTGCTGTCGCCGTAGCCCAGGCGTTCTTCACCTCCACCCACCACGTTTGCTCTGACTACAACCATCTGAAGCAGTGCGGACAGCCCCACGTGATTATTTCGCACGAGAATGCGATGCTCGTCCATCCGATCATAAGGGAGGCCGTTGTAGTGCGGGCTGAACAAAAGCCTCGCACCTTTCCACCGCATAGTCAAAGCCGGTTCAATGAAGGATGAATCGTGGCAGATAATCACTCCGAAGGGAATACCCTTCGCCTCAAATATGGGCAGGGAATAATCGAAGGCAAAGCACTTCTTATCGCCGCCGGTGAGCATGGTTTTCCTGTATTTTCCCAGCATTTTCCCACGATATAGAATCAGCACTGTGTTAAACGCTTTATCCGACTCGATCTCTGAGATTCCCACGATCACGACCATGTCACATTTATTGGTAAATTCGATCAATTCCAGCACCCGCGTGTCACTCAGCGGAACAGCCAGGTCAGCGTTATGAACTGCATCTACCTTGTAATTCGAGAGATAGCCTTCAGGGAAGCACAGGAAATCGCTTCCGCCTTCCGCCGCTTCGTCGATAATCTCACGCACCTTTTCCAGATTCTTGTCAAAATCATCAGTGCATCTGCCCTGATAAGCCGATATTTTAATCATTTTTCTATACTCCATTATTTCATTAGACTTTAAGAAATTTCACCGCAGAGGCGCAGAGATCACAGAGATAACACAGATGAAGAGAAGATTTTGCTCTCACTTCCTCGCCTCCTCGATCTCCTCGATCTCGTATAATCCCCATTTCTCCGTTTGCCACACATTATTGACTTTTTTCGAGTGAATATCCCATTCGTCCAGCAGCTTCCATCGGAAGCTCGCACCCAATTGATTCTGTTCCGCCTTCACCGCTTGCTGCGGGAGCAAATACACAACCTGTCGCTCATGAGACAGAAAATTCCTGATTAAATCTCGTTTTTTCGCCTGAAGATCGGTGTCCTTAAGCCCTTTATAGAACTCCCGGAAGCGTTTGTTTCTTGAGGGCTGGCGGCGCGGCGTTGCGCCCTCTTTGAACGCATTCGTACCGTAAGATGCGGTAAATATGTTTAGATCATAATGTCGGAAATTCCGCCGCGTGCCCAGATAGCAGAAGACAGGTCGGCGGGAGAATACAACAGCGTCATCGTCCAGTATTCCCGACACCCGCCGGGCGGAGGAAGCCAGGCTGCGGGACGGCGGATCTGCCAGCGTACCGTTTAGCCTCGCTTTCGTATCTTTGTGAGATACGAAAAGAAGAAAGCCCAGCAGAAGAGCAAATGCCACAGCTTTTCTGAGCCACGATGAAGTAGCTTTGTCCATGAGGGCAAACGCTGAACCAACGAAGGCCGGGAATGTGACGATGAGAAAGCGGAAATATGCCATCCCCGACGGCGCCCAGTAATAGGACGCGTATAGGAGATAAAGCGGGGCGATCCAGAGTACCCGCATCAGACTTTCACCCACAGGCCCCACCAAGAATGCTCCAGCTAATCCCAGCGGGAAAAGTAAAAACAGCGCGGTATAATTCAGTCCTGAAGCCAACAAGCGAGCATTTGCAGAGATGTTCCCCCACGCAAATCCCCACTGTTCACCGCTAAGCCTGTATCCTGTCGTGAAAGGAGAATCCAGGAGAATCCAGTTGTAAGACATTAGCAGCAGTGGAAATAAGCTGTAGGCCGCCAGCAGGATCAGTGTGTCTCTATGTGGGCGTCCGGGCGCGTCCTCCGAGCGGAAATATCTCACCCATCTGGTAGCAACGGCGGCCATGAATACTGCCGCCAGCAACAGCGAAGTATGCCGCACCGCCATCGCCGCGCCCAGCAGAAGTCCTGCTCCCAACCCGGAGAAACGGCCAATCCCGCGCACCCATCGCCATAAGAAAAACATCCCCCAGACAACAAAACACACATTGGATGCGTGCGTGAGAAGATAGCCAGAGTAGACAAGCACCATAGCATTGGTCGCAAGAGCAAAGACGCCAAAGACTGCCGCCAGTCGTGACATCCACAGCCGGAAGAGGAAATAAGCGCCTATCAGCCCTATTGCACCCATAATCGGGTTTACGAGGAACATAGCGCCGTCGCCGCCCAGCAGGTACGCGATAGCCATAAGCAAAGGATAGCCGGGAGCGAATTTGGGTATCACTTCGCCATTCTTGTTCTCCACCCATACGTGGGTCTGGTACATGAAGGGATCGTCTTCCTTCACCGCCAGCGGACCACCCCTCGCTATGCGTTTGGCGAGGATCAGGTATCCATCGGGATCTACCTCCTGATAAGCAGGGGTGAAATGAGTGATCTCTACCCAGCCGTAAATGCCCACAGCGATAGCGAGGGCGATATATGCCACCAGATCGGTATTTATCCGGCGAATTCCTGTATATATCTTCCTCATCTGAAGCATCATATCCCCTGGGTTAATGAGTCTAACGCCGTAGGGGCGAATCTTGTATTCGCCCTTTTCTGGGAATCTTGTATTCGCTCTTTTCTGGAGTGAGTACAATTGAGAAATGGGCGAATACAAGATTCGCCCCTACAGCATGAAACAGCAAGACCTCAGCAATCGCTATATCAGGAAAGCTGAGGTCTCACGGGTGAAGAGATTATGGCGATTTCTCTGTTTATTTTTGCACGGTAGCCTTATTGACGATGGTGATCAACTTCATCACGTCGCCTTGTTCTATAGTATGCACCACATCCATCCCGTCTATGACCTGGCCAAAAACGGTATACTCGTTATCCAGACCGGGCTGAGGCGCGAAACAGATATAGAACTGGCTGGTAGCTGAATTGGGATCAGGCGTTCTTGCCATCGCCAATGTGCCCTCAAGATGCTTCTGGGAATTGAATTCCGCATTGATCGACTTCGGTGGCTGGCCTTTGGATCGTCCGCCCTGCGCCATAAAGCCCTTTATAACGCGGTGGAAATCCAGCCCATCGTAAAATCCCTTGTTCGCCAACGCTATAAAATTGTCCACCGTATTTGGCGCATCTTCGGGATAGAACTTGATTATGATCTTGCCGCCCTTCTCCAACTCTAAGATAGCCGCGGCGTTATCGCGGGTTATGGGTTCTGATGATTCTTCGGGTAGCGTTTCGACTACCTCCGCAGGTTTTTCTTCAGCAGGCTCTTCTTCCACTGGTTTCTCCTCTGGCTTCTTTTCTTCATCAGCGACTGCTTCCTCTGCCGGTTTACTTTCCTCGGCTGGTTTACTTTTCTCAGAAACCGCAGATAATTCCGTCGTTTTAGGCGCTTTGGACGTCTTTTCTTCCTGTGTCTTCTTCTGGCAAACGGCAAATGAAAAAACTAATGCCACAACTGCAAACCATAAAATAACCCTCTTCCAACTCTTCATTCCAATCTCCTTTCCAGAAATCTTTCATATCCTCTTGTGAAAGTCACGCCTCTTGTGCTAACCGCTGTAGGCCTTCAGTCGGCATAAGAGAAAATGACATTCAGGCCAACATATCATCAATTGCTGAACAAATCCTACCATATTAGTCTTCAGTTGTCAAGCTTTTTGGTCACTCCTGTTTTCATTTGACATCCGGCATGGATGGAGGTAATATTATAGACAATTACAAACGAGAATTGGGACTTTTTACCTGGATCAAACATTATCGCAGTTTAGCAGGATGAATAGGGGATTTGTGAAATGAGGAAATACGCGTTTCTTGCAGCCGCTATTATATGTATTCTGGTACTCGCTTTCGGGACGCAAGCCACTACTGTCGTAGTCGAGCCTGAGACTCAAGAAAGCCCACCGGTGGGCGAAACGCTTACTGTGACTGTGAATGTCAAATTTGTGAGCCGCCTGTTCGCCTATCAATTTCATCTGACTTTTGACAATACCGCTTTAAGATTCTCCGGGATACGCGACGAGGGATTCCTCGGTGTCTTCGGCGCATCCACATTCCCTTTCCTATCTTTGGATGGGCAAGTAGTGGGTTTTCAGGAGGATATTGCACCTGATATAATGGCGGCGGTGAATTCGGCTGGCGCGCTAACTGCCTCTAATACCATGCTTGATAGCACCAGAGGGATCAGCGGTTCAGGCATACTGGTTACCGTCATATTTGAAGTGCTGGAGGCCAGAGCAAGTACGCTGGAGCTTCAGAATGTAATATTGTCCGATTTTGACGGGCAGCCTATAGAAACAGATCTGATTAGCGGCGCTGTTACTTCCCCGCCAAATGCTCCGCCGATAGCGAAAGCTGGCGATGATCAGAGCGCGGCGATGGGAGAAAGCGTTGCCTTTGATGGTTCCGCTTCCAGCGATCTGGACGGCACTATATTATCATACTTGTGGAACTTCGGTGACGGAAATACGGCTGAAGGCATAGCAGTATCCCATGTCTATGATGCTGTGGGCAGCTACACTGTAACTTTGACAGTGACTGATGACCAGGGCAGCACCGGGATCGATACGCTCACTGTGAACGTTTCAGAATCGCTCCCACCTGTCATACACTCACCCAGCAGTCCCATGCTCGCCTTACAGGCTGTCTATGATGAGGCTAACGTTCACGGTCACGCATACATAGATATATGGAAAGGTAACCTGGCTATTGAGGCAGGGCAGTTCCTGGAATTTCAGGTTGCCATGTTCTCTGGAAATCCTGTGTTCAGCGGCAGCGTTGACCTGCATACCTTAGAAGGTGACACTCTGAGCGGTTCAGAAGCCAAAGATCAGAATGGTGTAAGCGCCCATCCGTCCACCGATCTCAGCGAATACGCCAGAGATGAGTGGTATCACCGGAAAATCCCGTTGGATGCGCTTGCAGGCAAGATACTTGACGTTGTCATGATAGCCACTGACAGCGATGCGCACGATGCTGGCATGTTCAGAGTCTACGTGGATAACATACAGATCACCGACGGCACGCATATCCTGATGTCTATCTATATAGATGATGAAACGATCCCGCTCACAGGCAGCAGCATGGCTACTGATGCAACAATCGGCGGTGTAGAGGGCATGAGTGATTGTTCTGTCAGCATAGTTGGTGAAACACCTGTCACTCCGAAGGGAAAGCTCATAAGTCTTTGGGGGAGCATAAAAAACAGATGGCAAGGAGAAGCAAAATGATCGATAGCGTTCTCGAAAAGAAGCAGACGAGGAGAGATTTTATCAAGACGAGCGGAGCGATGGCTGCCGGACTTGCCGCAGGTCAATTGGCGAAGTCAGCTATGGGCGCGCAAGCAACTGGAAAGGAAGCCGTAGCGGGGAAACCCAATAACCAGCGTATGAATCTGATCATCATTATTGCCGATACCACACGCGCTGATCATCTGGGCTGCTACGGCAGCACTAGCGTCAAAACGCCTAATCTGGATCAATTCGCTGCTGAGGGAGTTCTCTTCAACAACTGCTACGCTGATGGCTTACCCACGATCCCCATGCGCCGCGTCCTTATGACCGGTAAGACCATCCTGCCCGTGAAAGATGGGCCAGCCTGGCGTCCTCTGGACGATGAAGACGTTACAATAGCGCAAGTGCTGACAAGGAAGGGGTATACCACAGGATTCATCGCGGATACCTATCACTATTTCAAGCCGAAGATGAATTTCCATCGTGGGTTCAAGTCGTGGAAGTGGATTCGTGGTCAGGAAACTGATCAGTATGAGAGCGGCCCACGGAGTATGTTCGACCCCAAAAAGCACATGCCGGCGCATCTCTGGAGTCAGGGCTATGATAACCAAATGCGTCAATATCTGATGAATACGCAGGATCGACGTTCTGAGGAAGATTATTTCTGCGCGCAGTCCTTCCGCTCTGGAATGGACTGGCTGGAGCGGAACAAGGGCGACAAGCCGTTCATGCTCCTCATCGACACGTTCGATCCGCACGAACCCTGGGATGCGCCAGAGCGTTTCCAGAAGATGTATTATGACAACTATCCCTGCGAAAGGTTCCTCTTTGGTTACGGTGTTAAAAACAAGGACATTCGTCCGGAGGATCTGCCCGCAATCAGAGGATTATACGCAGCGGAAGTCACCTTCGTCGATCACTGGGTCGGCAAGTTTCTGGATAGAGTTCGTGATCTGGAACTTATGAATAATACTATTGTGGTTTTCAGCACAGATCACGGAACGCATCTGGGCGAAGAGGGATGTGTTCAGAAAACGGCAGGGCTTCTGAACGGGTGTGTGGAGCGGATTCCACTTATCGTGCGGCATCCTGATCCCCAGTTCGCCGGAAAGCGGATAGATGCGCTGGTGAGCCACACAGACTATATGCCGACTTTCCTCTCCATGCTGGGCGTCGCTGGCCCGAAGGAGATGACCGGAAGTGATTTCTGGCCGCTGGTCACCGACGAAGCTGAATCCATCCACGATCGCGTTTTTACAGGTTATAGCAACTTCGCCGCCGTACACGACCACCAATGGCACTATTTCCAGAACATTAAAGGGAAGAATCAAGGCAAGGGTCCCGCGCTCTATGAACTCAAGAGCGACCCGAAGATGACCCGCAATGTCATCAAAGACTATCCGGACGTCGTCGCGGAGATGCAAAAACACTTGGGAAAGCGTTTCGAGGTTACGTTACCTTAATTTATATTTGATGGCTTTCACAGAGCTCTCGTTTCGTGTAAAATTTGAGGGTAAAAACTTAATTATCCGATATTTCCTGGTTTTCGGCACTAAATTGCTGATTTTCATGTGCTTCCGTCAACAAAATTGATGAAATTGTCAGGTAAATATGTTTCCATTTCGCCTCAAGATAGGATTCTGAACCATATGCCACAATATGTTGTGGTATCTAATTCGCGAATACACAAGAAATTTTACGCGAAACGAAAACAGAGAATCATGGTTGTTGCTTTTTACTTGACAACTTAACGTATGTGTAGTATAATAAGGGGAAGGAGAGGAGGAATTAGAATGGATTATTTGGATGCTGTTGTAACAGTAGTTGGCTTATCTAGCTCATCTGGATCTCAAGTAGGCAGGACGGCAATCCAGAAGCTTATATACTTTGCTTTGCAGAAAGGAGTTGTGGAGGATGAGGATACATACTTTCCGCATTACTACGGTCCTTATAGCAAGGAAGTAGCGCGTGCATTGAGCACCGCCGTGTCTATAGACTTTGTCCAGGAAAGCGCCAAAGAGCTTCCGGAATATGAGGGTAGGAGATATATCTATACGCCGACTGGTAGTGGTAAAGCTCTGCATTCCATGATTAAGAAAGAGCAGGAAGAGGATTGGGAAAAACTTAGTGAGATCGTGTCGATATGCGGGGAAACGGCGAAACTAAACATGCAGATAATGGCTTGCGCTGCAAAGGTTCATTATTTACTTACCCAGCGAGAGGGAAGAATGACAGTTAATGAAATCAAGCGTACGGCACAGGATCTTGGATGGGAACTGAAGGATAGCGATATAGATAAAGCTGCCGAACTGTTAGTTGAGTTGGATCTGGCAAAGACGGACGAAGGAAGCGGGAAATCCTGATGAAGCCGATGGGAGATATAGACTTAGATTACAAAATAGTTAGAGACCCTCTATATGGCTATATTGGGCTTACAAAGCGGGAAGTAGATTTACTGGATACGATCTGGCTACAACGGCTTAGACGGATCAAGCAACTTGCGATGACTGATCTGGTATATCCAAGTGCTGTTCACACTCGATTTGAACATTCGCTGGGCGTTTTACATGTTGCTGATATGATGGCATCACAGTTAAAGTTATGCGATCATGACAGGGAGGTTGCCAGGGTTGCCGGTCTTTTACACGATATTGGTCACGGACCATTTTCACATGTGTTTGAAACTGTTCTCGAAGTCGCAAATGATGAGCAAGTAGATCACGAGGAAATCACTTTAAAGATACTCGATACTGATGCCATACGCTCGATCTTGATCAGCGGGGAAGACATTTTTGAGGATGTCCGTTCTATATTTGCAGATCAAAAGAGCGAATCTGTCGTTAGAGATATAGTCTCCAGTTCGTTGGACGCAGATAAACTTGACTATCTGAGGAGAGACTCTTATCACACTGGTGTGATGTATGGAGTTTTTGACTTTGACAGAATTGTGAGGATGCTCTATTCGGAGAAGCAATATACAGTTGTGAAAGAAAAAGGTATGGACGCCCTAGAGAGTTTCCGATTGGCAAGATATTTGATGCATAAGCAAGTATACCAACATCATGTACGTGCTATTGCAGATTCTATGCTCGTGAGAGCGGCAGAATTGCATTTTGGTTATGGTAATGGCTTGGATAGATTATGTGTTTCGGATAGTAGCTTCTTGACCAACTTTCGCGATTATGACGATTTCACATTTCTTCAGGAACTTAGCAGATCGCCATCCGAGGACGCAAGAGAACTTGTGAGAAGACTAAAAGAGCGCAAGCTACTTAAGCGATGCTATGAAGAGAACATGGAAAAACTGGACTACAGAGTGCGTCTCAAAATATTGAGGATGGATAGATCTGATTTGAAGAAATTGGAGAAATCAATAGCAAAAGGCACGGATATTAATCCAAACTTTATCATTGTTTATCCAAACACGATAGAAAATCCTGTGTATAAGAACCCGGACAGATATATCGATGAAGATAAAACTCCAATTCTTGTTGATACAAAAGAAAATGGTATTCAGGCATTTAAGGAGATCTCACCAATTTCTGGTTCTTCCGAGAAATATGTGCAAAAGCTCTTCGTTTTTTGCCTACCAGAGCAGGTAACCAACTTGAGGAATGTTGCGGAGAAAGCGATTAAGGATCTAGCATAAGCTTTATAATATCCTTGAATACTTTAGAATGATATGGTCGTTCCGATAGCGAAGTGGTTCAGCAACGCGAAGTTGTACATATCACTTTTGTCGATACCGCCCTCCAACATCCTGTAGCTCAACCTCAGATTGACAAATCTGTTTAGCCTGTATTCTATGGCAAGCAGCACGTCCTCAGTTCTTCCCCGCGCGATAGCCAGAGCGTTGGCCTCGAATATGATACCGAGACTTCTTGTGAGTGTCAGGTATGCACTGAAATCCACCAGCGGCATGATATTCGTATCTGTCTCTTCAGCTTTTACGCCGCCTCCTTCCAGGCTTATGGAGGAATTTTTGACGTCAGCAGTAAGGCCCAAACCTGCCTGAAGCCTTCTGGTATTGATAAAATAATAACGATAGGTTAGACGATAGGTGTTGAGTTCATATTTGGCCTCCAATGGAGTATCCGCCGGAAACTCCTCGCCTCCAAAAGTCACAGATCTGTCGATTTCTCCGCTGGAACTCATACGAACCGGAGCCACAAAGACGCTAATATAGTGCCTCCTGCGTATTATGTGGGAAACTCTCACTTTGACAAAGTAGGTTGGATCGGTATTAAGCTCATCCGAAAGAGATAATATATCGGTTCCAGAGTCACTGGGCGCCCGTATATCATTGTAGCCAGTGAAAATAGCGCCTACTCCCACGTCAACGCCAAATCCCGCACAGGCTCTGGAGAATCCAACAGACAGCAAAACAGCCAGTAGTATAACCGTGATCTTGCCGAATCTCTTCATAAAGACCTCCAGACGATCCTATTTGGATTCCCGCGGCGTTCCCTCCGTTTGGGGCGATTTGCTGGGCATGATAGTTACCGGCAGCGGATGTCTCAGTTTCCGGGCGACTGATGACACCATATCGTCAAATTCCTTTTCCTTCTTTACACCCATATCGCCGCTGCTCCAAGCCGCCAGGAACCAATATGCGATCTCATTATCCGCACCGGGGTTGAGAACCGCCAGATGTGCCCCTGACTTATCGTCCTCATGGAATGAGTCAAAGCTCTCTATGGGGTAGATCACAGCCATTCCCAGATCGTCTGGCTTATCGCGGTGAGATTGTGTTCCCCATGTGTAAAAGAGTCCATTCTCTTCGTCTCTTGTAAGCTCTCCAGCGTCAGATTTAATCAGTCCGACGGCTATTTTCGTGGGGTTGTCCGCTCCTTCGATCTTGATTTCGCTCCTGGTCCATCGCTGTCCAGCGAAGATGGAATACGTGGCAGTGACTCGCAACGTCTGATCACCAACGCGCCATTTATCGTAAATGACCTGTACTACTGACCGGATTGGGCCATCAGCAACAATTCTGGTATACCGGGCGACTTTGTCATCCGGCTTTATAAGTTTGTCCCGGTACCAGAGACCGAACCCGCCGCATCCGAAGGATTCGCCTCCGTTCAGGACATTTACTCCCCAGGTCTCCAGATGGTTATATCCCTTATCAGCAACGCTGGCAGCGAATTTATCCAGAGACAGCGCCGGTTCCTGTTTGCCGAAGATGCTTATGGAGTTGCGGTGATCCGGGTGGATTCTGTATGCGATCAGTTCCGACTCCCATCCGATCCCTTCATATTCCGAGTGTACCGCGGCCCGGGTGCGTCTATCGTAGCCCAGGTTTACAGCCCTGCCATCTGGAGCATAGCGTATTACTATTTGTTTCCTCTCGCTCGGCTCCATATTCATGAGCATGGCGATCTCGTCCCCTTCGCCATCGTTATCCATATCATCCAACTGATGAGGGATCTCCTCATTGCCGATAGCCTGCGTGATGATGAATGCGTTCGGGGAGAAATCCGGGGCGATTTCTTTCAAATCCGCAACCGGTATTACAACATATTCATCGATCCGTTTGATGGGCAGCGGATTATCCACAATCATTTCGATGGTGGGCACTTTCTCTTGCTTACCGCCAAGAAGCGAGCAGCCGGATATGAGCGCGGATAATACCAACACCAGTATTGCAATATAGATCAATAACTTTCGATACTTTACAGTCATTTTCATTCCTCGTTTGCGATTAAGTGGTCTGATCGGTAAGTTCGTATCGCCAAAACACCTGTAGGGGCACGCTGCGCGTGCCCAGGGCACAAGCATTGTGCCCCTACGAATAACAAAACCTATTTGTCGATCAAACCATTAAGTAAAGCATGTTCTACGATTTAACGTCCAGCACTTCTGGATTGACCAGTGACCTGGGTTTGCCACCTTTCAATACTGCCACCACAGCCCGGGTCGTTTCCAGTTGTAATAAAAGTCGGGAGTCATCGGAATACCAGGCTATATGAGAGCTTACTATGAGGTTGTCCAATGGTAACAGGGGATTGTCTTGATCAGGTGGCTCCTGCTCCATAACATCCAAACCAGCTCCGGCGATCTCGCCAGTTTTCAGAGCCTTATACAGTTCCTTTTCATCCACAATAGGCCCGCGCGCTGTGTTTATCAAAAATGCGCTTTTCTTCATCTTCCCGAATTCATTTTCACCGAACAGATGGTGCGTCTCATCTGTCAGTGGAGCATGAAGAGAGATGAAATCGGATGTTTCCAGCAGTACATCAAAATCTACAAAGCTTACGTCCAGATCAGTCTCAAAGACATAGGGGTCATAGGCCTGTACTTTAAATCCCAGTCCCACACCCTTTCGCGCTGCGGCGCTGCCGATTCTACCAAGCCCAACAATTCCCAGAGTCTGCCCTGTCAGCCTGTAGATAGGTTCCGCAACGGTATACGTCCACACGCCGGATTTGACGGCATTATTCGACTGGACAACCTTCCTGGAACATGCCATGAGCAGAGCTATTGCGTGAGATGACACTTCATCTATGCAGTAATCCGGTACATTGGCCACCATAATTCCATGCTCAGTAGCTGCTGCGGTATCCACGTTATCGAATCCGACCCCGTATCGGGCTATGATCCGGCACTTTTCGAGACGCTGGATAACTTTTCTGGATATTTTCGCGTGTTGAACCATTAGCGCATCCGCGTCCCAGGCTGCTTTTATAACCTCATCCTCGGTTTTGCATTCCTCCAATACCAAATCTGCATCAAGTTCCTGAAATTCCTCCTGATCAACAAACAGTTTGGGATGATACGAATCAGTGATTACCACTTTGAATTTTCCAGAACTCATATAATTCCCCCGCAATATACAAAGATAGACATGGTAAGATCATCCATCTATACGTTCTTCCCTCACTCTGATGTCTGCCAGATTTCTCTGGTTATTGAGCCAATTTTCAAGCTCATCGTCAGTCTTTTGCTGGAGAAGATATGCTTTGATCTCCTCTTCCACATCGTCATAAACCGCTTGTCGGGCTGGTCTTTGATCGTTAAGCTTGATTATGAAATAGGCCGCCGGCGTTTCTATAAGGTTGCTGAGTTCACCAGGTTTAAGAGGTGAGATGGCCGCAGCTACGAAGGGGCGTAAGCGATCAAGAGTTACGTAATCAGGCATTTCCTCTCCGGTGGTATATTTCAGGAAGCTGGCTCCATCTCTGAGTTCCTCAAGTGCCGCTTCAGCTTCCTTTCTCACTTTATTTTTCTCTGTTTCATCTGCTTCAGGTGCAAAGGGAAAGAAAATTTGATACAGATGCACTTTCTCTGGAATCACGTATTTCGCTTTGTTATCCTCGAAGAAAATTATCGCCTCCTGATCAATCACCTCCAGAAAGAGTCGGAACTTTCGATCTATCATCTCCTGAACCATTATCTTTTGCTCCAAATTTTCCTTCAGATCCTCCTGCGTAATCCCCCTCTGCCGCAGTGCTTGTGAAAAATCCTCCGGGGTGGTAAACCGAGAGACTATTTCCGCTACAGCATGAGAAAGTCTCTCAGCAGATACAATTACACCCCGCTTTCGTGCTTCTTGTAGTTTTAGCTTATGATCAATAAGCTTCTGAAGCGCTTCCTGCCGCGACTGGGGCATATCCTGTGGTTCAGTCCAGATGGCATCCATAGCATTTTCCACCATGCTCAACGTTACAACCTCGTCGTTGACTATGGCTACCAAAGAATCAACAATCTCAGACTGGCTGGATGCACCCATTCCCAGAGCGATTGAAAGCGCCAATATTGCTGATATTGCAGATCGGTTCATCAAAGCTCTCTCAGATAGAAGACCCGGGTTGTGTGGATATTTCCTTCCTCAGATTGAGTATATAGCTGTTATCGATATCGTCCGCAGGATGATTGGGAACTGACATGGGTTTGGGGAATTCTTCTATGAGCTTGCTGTATGACTCAATAGCTTTAGGGTAATTTTCCTGAAGCTCATATATCTGGCCAACCTGGAACATGGATTGCTTTCTGGAATCGTAATCGTATTGAGTATTATTCGCCATTTTCTGATACGTCTCAATAGCTTTTGCTACATTTTCCAGCTTATTATAGTAGATCCAGGCTACATAAGTTTCCGTCTTACTGGCATACTTACCGTCAGGATGATCCATCAGGCTTTTTTGTAAAGCGGCGATAGCTTCATCATCCCTATCCTGCTCCTCGTATGACGACCCGATCATAAGTTGTGACTCTTCCACGAACTCACTCTCAAGGTATTCAGCTATGAGCTTCTCAAATGCGGCTATAGCCTCGTCATATTTGTCCTGCTCAAAATATGCCGATGCCAGATTGAACTGTGCGTCATCTGCGGAATCGGTGCCGGAAAAATCTCTCAGCACTTGCTCAAACATTTCTATCCCGCTGTCAATATCTCCCTTATTGACAGCGATAATACCTCTGTAAGTATGGGAGTCGTCCAAAAGATCGCTCTCCGGATACCTGACCTCAAAATCCTGAAATTCTAAAGAGGCTTGATCCCACTTCTCCAGACCATATCGGCACATGGCAATGTTGAAATGCGATTTTTCTGCAAGACTACTGGTCTGGTATCTGGTTACTATCTCTCCAAATTCGGCGATTGCCGCATCAAACATACCTCTGCTGTAATGCCCCATCCCGATAGTGTATAACGCTTCGTCCACGTATTTACTGTCAGGATAGTCCTTTATCAGCTTTCTGTAAAGGATCACAGCCTCTTCCTCGGTTGGATCAATCTTGGACGCCAATCTATAGATGGCATCATCAGCCCATCTGCTGTCCGGATAGTTATCGAACACTTTCCGATACAGGCTGGACAGCTTATATAGATTGCCAGGGGCGCTGATGTCAAGTGCGATGGCTGCTTCCTCTGCCTTATTATAGGCTTTCTGTGCATCAGGATAGTAGAGTGAATCTCGCCCTGCTACCAGTGAAATAACCACTACTATCACAAGAATAGCTAGTATTATGTCGATGATAATATGGATTTTTTTCAGACTCACGGATAAAACCTCCCAGAATTCTACATTCTACAGGAATACGACAACCCACATAAGTTGAGAATAAGCTTCAGATGATGGAATTTTATCACAGACACATCTGCTTGTCAAGGTTCTCGAGACAAACTCATAGCGCAAAATCGAGCCAAACTGCAACAGTGGAAGCATCCAATCAATGATGGAAAAGCCTGAGTTCAGAAAAAGCCATGACCATGCCATACTCGTTTACGGCTTGTACCACTTCATCGTCTCTGATGGAACTCCCCGCCTGGACGATATATTTCACTCCACTCTGAGCCGCTCTGTCTATGCTATCCCTGAACGGGAACAGGGCATCGGAACTGAGGCAAACACCTTGCAGGCCATCCAGCCACTCCCGCTTTTCGTCAGCGGTTAATCGAGTAGGAACCTCCTCAAATGCCCCCTCCCATGCCTTTTGCTCTGCGTCTGTTATGTCTTCCCGAAGATATTTATCTATGGTGTTATTTCTTTGAGAGCGAGTTAGGCCGTCGCTGAACTTCAGGCTCAACACCTTTGGATGCTGGCGGAGATACCATGTATCAGATTTGTCGCCGGCAAGCCTGACGCAGTGAACTCTGGATTGCTGACCTGCTCCTATACCTGTAACCTGGCCATCATAGGCAAAGCAAATGGAGTTGGACTGTGCATACTTAACGGCGATAGAGGCAACGACGAGATCTCGCCTGGCGGATTCCGGTACCTCTTTGTTTTCACTGACGACGTCTTCCAGTATACTGGAATCAGGTATGACGTCATTGCGTCTCTGGCTTAGCGTGACCCCGAAAATTTCCCTGGTCTCTATCTTCGGAGGCTTATAGCTTTCGTCCATCTCAATCATCAGGTATCCGCCGCCTCTTTTATTGCTCAGGATGGAGAAAGCTGTGTCGTCGTATCCCGGAGCAATTATTCCGTCGGAGACCTCTCGGCGTATTATCCTGGCAGTTTCAGCATCAACTCTCTCACTTAGCGCGACGAAATCGCCGTATGAGGACATTATATCCGCTCCTCTGGCGCGGGCGTAAGCCGTAGCGAGTGGGGACAATTCTCTGTCATGAACGAAACACGCCTTTTTAAGTTCATCACTCATAGGCACAGCCACCGCCGCACCAGCCGGACTAACATGCTTGAAGGATGCTGCCGCCGGCATACCCAAAGCCTGTTTCAGTTCCATGACCAGTTGCCATGAGTTAAGCGCATCCATCATGTTTATATAGCCGGGTCTACCGTTGAGCACTTTGAGCGGGAGTTCCCCGTCTTTAATATACATTTCCGCAGGTTTCTGATGAGGATTGCATCCATATTTCAGTTCGATTCTTTTTTCACTCATTCCCTTTCCTTTCGTAACAGCGATGATCAATGTTCTTGAGAATTTAACCACTAATTACACTAATTATCACGAATTTTTAAAGGACTAATCTTTCAGATTGCAGAGATGGCAGTCCATAATTTATAAGAATTCCCAGCTTATAGCCGGTTACTTTGAGATAGTTTAACATTTGTGCTCTATCATTATTTGTTAAACCCGAAGAGGCTTTATTCTCAATGATTACCTTACCATCTATCACAAAGTCTGCTCTATAGGCCCGTTTCAATGGTCTGCCTTTATAGAACACCTTCAGATCCTTCTGGTATTCAAATTGTATACCCAGTATTGAAAGCTCCACAGCGAAAGCCTCATCGTATATAGCCTCAAGAAATCCGCTCCCCAAATGCTTATGCACCTCCATCGCTGCGCCTACAATCTTGTAGGATAGTTCAGGATAAATTAGCCCCGCTCTTTGTTTCTTCATATTATCAAGAATTCCTTGCTTTTCCTATAGATTAGCGCCAATTAGTGAAATTCGTGGTTACATTCCTGGCTTCTGTAGATTCAACCACTGATCGCACAAATTAGCACAAATATCCTTGCTTTTCCTATAAATTAGTGCCAATTAGTGAAATTCGTGGTTTCAAACTCCAAAGTAATCCTCTCTTTTTCATTGAGGCTATCTCAATTGTATGATAGAATTTATTATGTGTCAATGAAGTAATCAAGCTTTTGGATGAAGATGGAATAATACGGTTTGCAGTTAGAAACGAGACGATTGGAAAAGCTTGAGCAAAAGGGAGAATCAAAAAAGCAGACGCTTACGGGAGGCTTATCTATGTCCATTGAAATTTCTGCTGGGAAATTAAGAGGTTTGAAGATGCTGTCTGACTCCGATGGTCGGTTCAGAATGATGGCTGTCGATCAGAGGGGATCGCTTGTGAGGAAACTCGCTGGCTTCCTGAATAAGGACGCGAGCGAGATAACATATAAGGATCTGGCTACGGTGAAAGCTTCCATCACCAAGGTACTTTCACCGTATTCCACTGCTACACTTATGGATCCTGTCTATGGATACCCATACTCCATAGCGCATATCCCAAAAAATATTGGATTTCTGCTGTCGTTTGAGGAAACAGGATACGAGAAGGCCAGTGGAAATGAGCGGGAGCGGGAATCCAGACCCATTGCGGGTTGGTCAGTGAGGAAAGCCAAGCGGGCTGGTGCAGATGCTATCAAGCTGCTTATTTACTATCACCCGGAGGCCTCATCAGAAACGCTTGAGCATCAGCGCAGATTCTGCAAGGAAGTAGGAGCCGAGTGCGAGAAATATGACATGCCGTTTCTACTGGAGACAGTTGGCTATGCTCTTCTGGATGATGAAGTCGATTCCGATGCTGTATTTGCCAAACGCAAGCCCGGAATAGTGGCACAAACGGCGGCGGAGTTCTCCAAACCAGAGTATAAGGTGGATATACTCAAGCTGGAGTTTCCAGCAAATCTGAAATACACGGCGGAGTATGCCGATGGCAAGTTCGATGGCGAGAAGCGCGAACCAGTGTATGATCTGGACACTGTCAAGGGATTCTGCAAAGATGTTGATGAAGCGTCTGAGGTACCCTGGGTGATCCTGAGCGCTGGCGTGGATATTGATGAATTTGCAGAAAACGTCAGGATTGCCACCGCCGCTGGCGCCAGTGGTTTCCTGTGCGGCAGGGCAATATGGCAAGACTGCCTTCCTCATTATCCCGACGTGGAAGCCATGGAGAATGACCTCGCTGAAAGTGGCGTCGAAAACTTCAAACTCGTGAATAATATCTATAAGCAGGCTACTCCCTTGTTCGAGCACAAGAAATTCGGCAGCATGGACGCTGTTGAGTTGAAGGATGGCGACGAGAATTGGTCAACGAAATACTGATGATCTGGTTTCAGGGACTGGGTGGTAAGAAGCGCGTTTGTCCACTTTTTATAACCACAGGTCCACCTGAAACGACTGGAATCGCGTTCTCTCCAGAATTGACCTTGACTCGGATATCGTTATATATGCCCGGTGGAACGAACTCGACGATAAAATTTCCATCATCCTGAACCACAGCGGGATAGGAAACATTGTCGATGTAGATCGTTATTCTGGTCACAGCCTTGATACTGATGGTGCTTTCGGTAGATGACAGATCAATGGTGAAGTCGTCTTCGTCACCAGGCTCGAGTTCAAGAGGGACACCATCAATATAGATTGTTATTTCGACTTCTCCACTTATGATGGAGATTTTATCATTCGGGATGGTTCCGACTATGGCTCCTTTCAGATTAAAATGCACGTCTCCTATGTCCTCTTCTGTAGATTTCTGGATATGCACAGAGAAATCATCCCGAAGATATGGCCTTTTTTCTACATGGATGGAATAATCGCCAGGGGGGATATCCTTGAATCGGAACGTGGCATCCGCGCCTGTGACAATGGCAAAGGAGCCTTGACCGCGCAGCAGTATCTCTGTTCCGGTCAGATCCATCGCGGGATCAGTTACTATTTGACCACTCAGTGTACTGGAACCGGCAGAATCAGGCACGTATGGATCCTCAAACTCACACCCTGTTATATAAATCGTGATGAGGCATAATAAAAGAATCGCAAGATTCCTGCGTTTCAGGAAAATCATAGTCACTCTCACTTGTTTTTTGTGCTGATCACGGGCTTTTAGTTATTATCAAATGGACACCGTGTTTCAAATGTATAATGAAGAATACCAGAGGAACCTGATTTTGTCCAGCAGAATTTGAATTATAACACCTCTCGTAGGGGAGATCCTTGTGATCGCCCTCTGGGCGAATACGAGATTCGCTCCTACGGATTCAGCATCATCCCTGCTAAAGGAAGTGCTATCGTGTCATCTTCAATTTTTAAGTGTCTACCTGTTCCCGACGAACTTTTAGGTTGGGTAGCAGAACATCCTCTGCGAGGGTCTATTTCGACCAACCTACATATTCATACGCCTTACTCCTTCTCCGGGTTTACAGATATACGCGAAGCTGTGCGACTTGCGCTTGAGCAGGGCGTTTCTGTTTTAGGCATAAGTGACTTTAATACTACAGAGGGATACAAGAGCTTTACCGATGAATGTCAAAGAGCCGGTATCTTTCCTGTATATTGCATAGAAACAATAGCTCTGTCCGTTGAGGCTCAGAGATCAGGAATAAGGTGGAACGATCCCAGTAATCCGGGGAGGATTTATTTCTGCGGCAAGGGATTGCGGTATCCTGTGGAAAACGCTCAGAACGTGCAGGACACGCTACTTCGGATCGCACAGGCTCTTGAAGAGCGTATCAGGAAGATGATCGACAAAGTGAATATACATCTGGAAAGCGCCATGCCGGGTATACAATTGGACTACGATCATATCCGCGATACAATGACTGAAGGAACAGTCAGAGAGCGGCATATAGCGAAGGCTTTACAGCAAATAATCGCAGGAGTTTTTCCAGAGGCTAAAGAGAGAGTAAATGCCTTGAAAGGTCTTTATGGTAAGGAAAGTCAGACCGACGTGATGGACGAAGTTGAGCTTCAGAACGAACTCCGATCAAACCTGTTGAAAGCCGGGAAAGTGGCATTCGTGGAAGAAGATCCGGAGGCATACTTGAGTCTGGACGAGGCAAAATCACTCATACAGGAAATGGCAGGTATCCCGTGCTATCCTGTGCTTGCCACCGGCACGAAGGAGCAGCTTACGGAAATCGAACGGGACCCTGAGATTTTGTGCGATGAACTCCTCCAGCGGGATATACACTGCGCTGAATTCATCCCCGCCCGAAATGATGTAAATCTGCTCAGGGACTACGTGTCTGTCTTCAGAAAAAATGGAATAATTCTCACTGCCGGAACAGAACACAATACGCCCCGGATGGAGCCGATGATCCCCGCATGTCTTGGCGGAGTTGAACTGGATGAGGAACTAAAAGAGGCATTCTGGAAAGGCGCGTGCGTTGTCGCTGCGCACCAGTATCTCACCAGCATCGGCAGACCGGGCTACGTGGACGCTCTGGGCAAAAGGACAAATGAAGAAATCAAGCGGCTTGAATCTATCGGCAAAGCCGTTATCACATATTACCTGGCTGACCACAGCAATCTACCAACATGAGGTGAGCAAGTATGGCATCTAAGTATAAATGGAGCGATTTTGACTGGGATAATATGAGCGACGATCTGGATATAATCGTGGCGCTCTCAAGATATTACGGCAGCGATCCTGAATTCTTGCTGGCTGGCGGTGGCAACACTTCCATGAAAACTGAGGACTCCTTATATATCAAAGCAAGCGGCATCAGCCTTGCGGATATTGGCCGGGATGGATTTGTTGAGGTAGTGCGGGACAGGGCGCGGGATATGCTCGCCAGGTCTTACAGTCAGGATCCGCTGGAACGGGAAGAGCAGCTAAAGAACGACATGCTCAAAGCGCGACGGAATCAGGAAACCGAAGCCCGGCCATCGGTGGAAACCATGTTCCATGAACAGATCAGGTACAAATTTGCTGTGCATACTCACCCCAGCCTCATAAACGGACTGACCTGCGGCAAAAAAGGGAAAAGCATTGCCGACGAATTGTTCGGTGACGACGCCCTCTGGATCAGTTATGCCCCCGGATACGAACTGGCTAAGAGAGTTCAGCGTGGATTGGCTCAATACAGAAAGGCGCATAAGGACAGGGAGCCGACCATGATACTCCTTCAGAATCACGGCGTATTTATCGGCGCAGACGATCCGCAGGGAATAAAGCGCATAACAGATGGGATCGTAGCGGGCCTGGAAGCCTATATGTCACGGAAGAAGTCAAAATCAGTCTTTGGCAAACGAAATTCTTCATTTCCAGAGGAAGCAGATCAGGATGACAGGATCAGGGAACTAATGCCCGCTCTCAAGGCGATCCTGACCGTCAACTCGCCAGACAAGCTCTGTCCTGTGATTAGCTATAGCGGGTCGGAACTCGTGAAAGAATTTGTCTCATCGGAGCGCGGCGCGACACTTGCGCGTTCCGAGACATTCACCCCTGATCATATCGTCTACTGCAAGCGAGTTGCTTTGTGGGTCAGTCAAAAGTCATGGGACGAGGATGTGCAGAGCGTCATCAGTCGGATGGAAATCGGAGTTAAGAAATTCATGGAGCAGCATGGATACCTGCCACGGATCGTCCTTGTGCAAGGGGTGGGCATGTTCGGCATTGGCGATAGTAAGAAATCCGCGGAGACAACATTGGTAGTCTACGAGGACGCAGTACAGATCATGAAGAATTCCGCGGCGTTCGGTGGGCCGCACTTCCTGACCGAAAAGCAGGCTAAATTTATCGACGAATGGGAAGTGGAGAAGTACAGGCGGAAGATCGCGGCGGTTGAAGGCACTTCTGGCCGCATTGCGGGAAAAATCGCCGTAGTCACCGGCGCTGCGCAGGGATTTGGCGCTGGAATTGCCAGAGATTTCGCCAACGAAGGTGCCTATATCGTCATTGCAGATATAAATCTGGACGGAGCGCAGGAGTTAGCTGACGCTCTCAATGAACAGCATGGGGCTGGAAAAGCTGTCGCCGTAAAGGTCGATGTTACCAGTGAGGAATCCGTGAGGGATATGATAACGGCGGCAGTCCGCGAATATGGCGGGATCGATATATTCGTAAGCAATGCGGGGGTGCTCAGGGCAGGAAGCGTAAAAAACCTGTCCCTCAAAGATTTCGAGTTTGTAACCAAAGTGAATTATATGGGATACTTTCTCTGCGTGAAGCACGCCGCTCCTGTGATGGCTGCGCAACATGAACATGATCCCGCGTATTCGTCGGATATTATCCAGATAAACTCAAAATCCGGTTTGCAGGGAAGCAATAAAAATGCAGCATACGCCGGAAGCAAGTTCGGCGGGATCGGACTTACGCAGAGCTTCGCTCTGGAATTGGTCAGCGATGGGATCAAAGTGAACTCCATCTGTCCGGGAAATTTCTTAGATGGCCCGTTGTGGTCAGATCCAGAGAATGGGCTTTTCGTGCAGTATTTGAAAGCAGGGAAAGTGCCCGGAGCGAAGACTGTTGAAGATGTAAGACAAGCCTATGAAGCAAGGGTTCCTATGGGAAGAGGCTGCACCGTGCAGGATGTCATGCGCGCGATCTACTACGTGATAGAGCAACCTTATGAAACAGGTCAGGCAGTTCCCGTTACCGGCGGACAATTGATGAAATAGTGACGAGTGGCAAGTGATGAGTGACGAGTGATGAGTGCGGTGAAGAATTTGAGGAGAGAAATATGATACCAGAGAAGCAAACTGCTGTTCAGCTTGTAGGGCCGGATAAGCTGGTACTTAATTCCGATAAGCCTGTCCATCAGCCAGGCCCACATCAGATATTAGCGATGGTTGAGGCTGTAGGTCTCTGCTTTTCCGATATGAAATTACTTCATGCTTTTACAGGACACCCGCGAAAAAATCCCATCGCAAGTGGGATAGATCAGGAGATACTCACAGAAATCCCCAGCTACGTTCCGGGAGAATTGCCGACTGTGCCCGGACACGAGGCCGTTGTCCGCATAGCGGCGGTGGGCGAGGGTGTGACGAAATACGCCGTGGGTGAGCGTTACCTCGTGCAGACTGATTATCGCCATCTTCCCACGGAAGGCAGCAAAGCCGCGTTTGGGTACAACTTCGAGGGTGCGCTCCAGCAATATGTGCTGATGGACGATAGAATTATCACTGCGCCGGATGGAGAGTCATTTCTCATTCCTGTATCTGAGGAGCCAGGCGCGTCCGCAGTTGCTCTGGTGGAGCCGTGGGCGTGTGTGGAAGACGCATACAACACTCAGGAGCGGCAGACGATAAAGGAAAATGGCGAGGTTCTCATTGTGAGCGATGGCGGCGACTATAATCTATGTGGGCTGTTCTCTTCGGCCAGCGCGCCAGCGTCAGTGATAGCCGTTGGCCTTGATGAAAAGGCGAAGACACAGCTTGAATCAGAGACAGAGAATCTCAATATACAGATCATCTTTACGGATGACATCAAGGATGATGCCTATGACGACATCATCTACCTGGGACATGACAGTGAAATGATAGAGTTGTTGAGCGACAAACTGGCAGATAGCGGCCTTCTGAACGTCGTTACAGCAGGAAGCGAAATTGGTGAGCCTGCCATGATCGACGTGGGCAGGATACACTATGGCGGAACTCGATACACAGGCACGTCCAGCAACAAGCCGGCGGAAGCCTATTCTCACATACCCGCCACGGCTGAGATCCCGCCTGATGCGGAAGTATTGATCGTTGGAGCGGCGGGGCCAATGGGAACAATGCACACTATACGCGCCATGTCCCTGCCGGAGCATCCAGAAGTGATAACAGGCACCGACATAAACACCGAACGGCTGGCGATCCTGGATCGCTCTGTGAGAGCTGCCGCTGAAGGAAAGAGCATAGATTTTGTCACCTACAACCCTGCGGAAAAAGGGAATTTTGAAGGCAAGGCTGATTATGCGATTTTCCTGCCGCCTTTACACACGCTTCTGCCGCCAGTAATTCACAATCTCAAACCCGGGGGCGTTCTCAATATCTTCGCCGGCATCAGGGCGGGCACAAAAGCGCCCATCGACATGGACTACTATGCGAAAAATCACCTCTACCTGATCGGAACCAGTGGATCAACGGTGGAGGATATGCGGATCGTGCTGAAAAAGGTGGATGATGGTCAGTTGGATACAAACGCCTCAGTTGCAGCAGTGTCCGGGATGAAGGGCGCTATAGAGGGGCTTGGCGGGGTGGACTCACAGAGATTCCACGGAAAGGTTATCGTTTATCCGCAGTTGACTGATCTGGGACTGATAGAGCTATCCCATCTCCCGGATACCATGCCGGATGTGGCAATCCACGTTAAAGATGGAGTCTGGACGAAGGAGGCTGAACAAGCTCTGATGCGTTCATAAGCTTTGATCGCGGCACGTGTTTCGCTTGACATGATAATAGTCTCTTGGTAGAATTATATCATTACACAAGACGCAAGACTCGATTTCAGAATCGGCTTGTCAAGTCAGCGTTAAACTTTTCGCTGATTTTGTGTTGATTTTGCGCTAATTCGGTGCTAATTTGTGGTAATAATGCCTCATTTCTTCACCTTAACCTGAAGAACCATCGTTTCTGAGAATCGTGAAACACTGATGGTACGTGCGTTTAGCTTGAGTGGTTGAATAAAAGTTTAATAAAGTTTAACAATTTTTGTTTTTTAGTCTATAGGTCTATGAGTCTATGATTTCACTCCGTGTAAATGAGTATCATAACCGAGTTCGCTATCTCTGCGGAATTGTGGCAAAGAGCTACTACTATATATATCGAGTTGACGTCTGCATTTCGTTACCAGTTTTTAGTTTTTAGTTTTTAGTTTTCAGTTGTCAGTTGTCAGTTTTCAGCCTTGTTGCCTCACAAATAGTATTTGCTGATCTCTGATTGGTGGCTAGTGCTGCATTTTGAGACATAAAATTATGTCGTTTCTGAGTCGAGATATGGGGTATATTGCGTGCGGGGAAACGTGATTCCGGGTATAGTTTCGCCATACTTGACTATCGGTTTCGGGTGTTTTGGTGTGTCATTATGACACGCTTGAATCGGGAGCTCGAATTCAGAGAAAGCCAAAGGATGTTCGGGTCGCCGATCAAGCTTTTAGAAAAATCTTGAGCAAAAGTAAGGAAGGAGTGATACTGATGAAAGCTGTGATGCTCCTCGTATCAGTGATGCTTTTATCGGGTTTCAGCGTAGCGATGAGTGCTCCCACGGAAATCATCATAGATGGCGAATTCAACGATTGGCTATTGGTTAAAGAGTATCCCGACGACGAAGGCGATACTTTTGGCGGCCCGGAAGATGCCACTATGGACATTTTGAGCTACAAGATAGCCAACGACGACGAATTCCTTTATGTCACAGTCACAGTTAAGGAAAACATCTCCGAAGGCACAACTTCACGCGGTGCTTACCAAACGATAGTCGATTCAGACAATGATTATGATACCGGGATCCAGTCAGATACTGAAACCCCTTATCCGCCTCATGAGCAGCCTATGGGCGTGGATCGATATATTAGTATCGAGACGGATATGGGCAGGTATGAAGGGATAGGGATGAAAGGCTTTACAGAAGAAGCCGTGGAAATCGGCGGCCCTGGCGAATTTGACTTGCCAAATGCCGTCTGTGACGCAGAGGTGGTCGACAATCGGTACGAGCTTAGCGCGGATTTAGACAGCCTCGGAGTAGAATTGGAGTCAAATATCAGGATTGCTATATTGCACTATTCGGAAGCGGATACAGCCGATTGGACTATGCCGGCTATAACCTATCTGGTGACGCTGGAAGATACAAGAAAAGTGGACGTTCGTGATAAATTGGTCGCCACCTGGGGAAAAATGAAGGATATTTATGAGTAAGGAAATAGCACACGGATAAACACGGATGCTACGGATTCTCACGGATATGAGGAATTAGTTATCAGTTTTCAGTTTTGCAGGAGAACATGCCTCAATGGCATTTGCTGATCGCTGAAAGCTGACTTCTGACTACTATCCTCTGGAAGTGTTGCAGCAAGATTAGGAAAGTCCTGTTTCCACACTTAAGTCCGAAGAACCAAGAATGATACCATTTTGACTATTTATCTGTGTATGCTGGCTATGTACTGACCAAGTCCTGCGGGGTTGGAAAACCCCGCCTATCGGTGGCCTTATCTTCTTCTGATGAAATCAGAAAATGCTTACCCTCCCCTACAAAAAAGGAAGCCATTTTTCTACAGGCACTTTGTGAGGTATTTGTCATGAAAATTTTTGCGCTTTTGGGTTGTCTTCTAGCTTTTCTGTTGTTATCGGACATTAACGCCTATGCAGACATTGAGGAGGGCATGGTCATTTACTTCTCGTTCGATGAGATCGACGGGAACTTAGTGGTAAATGGGGCGAATCAGGATATAAATGGCACTCTTGAAGGAGAAGCGGAGCAGGCTGTCGGGTATCTGGACATGGGGATAGCTCTAAATCCGAACGCTGATGAAGGAACACCGGGGCAGGATTTTGTGAGAGTAGCCAGCAGTCCCGAAGTCAACGTGGGGGAGCAGTTCACCATAGCAGTATGGGCTAAAGGCACTAACTTTGGTACTTACCGCACGTTGATGTCCAACACAGATAGCAGTGGTTACGCACTGACTGTGGAAGACGGCAAACCGGGCTCCTGGGTTCATGCAGCGGGAGCATATCTACAGGCGGCCGGAAGCACCGAATTGAAGAAAGATACCTGGTACCATCTGGCATTAACGTTCGACGGCAGCGATTCCATCATCTACCTTGATGGGAAGGAAGAGGCGAGGGGGACAAGTGCGGGTGCTATCACCGTCAGCACTTCAGACTTTTTTATTGGCGCTGAACCATCAGGTCAGGCCATTGATACTTCATTTCCGGCGTGGCATGGCGTGCTGGACGAGTTCTACTTCTACAACCGGGCGCTTACAGGAGCGGAGGTCGGGTTGATGATGGAGCAAGGGGCAGCCATCGAGCCAGACAGCAAGCTGTCCACTAACTGGGGAAAAATAAAAGAAGGTCGGTAAAACCTGAGGAGGAGAAAAATGTTATCTTGTATAAAAACGCTCAATCTGGTATTCGTTTGTATCATCACGCTGTTCATCGCAGGTATTGCTCACACTCAAGTAGTTGTCGATTTTGAGGACGGAGAGCTTGATGATTGGGAGATCATTGACGATGTAGACCTGGGAGATGTGGGTCCTAGCACATGGCAGATCAGGGACAGTACACTTGGGTTAGACGGCAAAGCGCTCTATCAGGGATCGAATATCTGGGGCGACGCCACAGATAGTTGCCTGATGGGAACTTTTATTCTCTACAAAGTAGAGGAATTCACCGATTTCGTCCTGGAGATAGACGTTGCTGCCGCCGATAACGATGGTATGGGGCTTGTCTGGGCATATACGGACACTGATAAGCATTATCGCGTCATTATGATGAACGACGTATGGCCTAGCCCTGCTCCCATTGATGGAGTCGGTGGCCCGTTCGTGAAAATCGCCAAGCGTGTCAGCAATGATGCCCCCTGGTATGAACTGCTGGAAGTGGTAAAGGCAGGTTACGTTCCGTATGCCGAGCAAGGGCGGCTCCACTGGATACTTGAGGTGCATGGTGGCTCTTTCACGTTCACCCGTGAGGACGGGCTTAGTATATCTGCGGAGGATCAAGAGTATAAGGCTGGCTACGTTGGCATCCAGATTTATGCGCAGCAGGTGGAGTTTGATAACTTCATGATCACCAGCACTGCTGCTGTTCACCCAGCGGACAAGCTGGCAAGCGCTTGGGGAGCCGTTAAGGATCACCCCTGATCAGCCCAAGCGATTGCATGGCGCATGGAGACAGATTGGACGAGGAGGTGATGCCAGAACTCGTAATCAGCTAAAAATGATAAATATATTAACTGGATTACAATCAGGGCTGTAAAGCCCGGGAGGATGACAATGTTGTTTCGTATTAGTATCGCTTGTATAGCAATTCTGTTCATCGCGTGCATTGCTCACGCGCAAATAGTCCTCGATTTCGAGGATGGCAGTCTTAACGACTGGGAGGTCATTGATGATGTAGACCTGGGAGATACAGGGCCTGGCACCTGGGAGATCAGGGATAGTCAAGGGGGATTAGACGGCAAGGCACTTTTTCAAGGGTCGAACATCTGGGGTAACGCTGGAGATAACTGCCTGATGGGAACTTTCATCATCTACAGAGGCCAGGAGTTTACCAACTTCACCATAGATGTGGATGTCGCCGCCGCTGATAACGATGGCATGGGACTTGTCTGGGCATATACGGATACCGATAGACACTATCGTGCCATAATGATCAACGATGGGTGGCCAGACCCCTCCATCGATGGATTCAACGGTCCTTTCATGAAGATCGCCAAGCGCATCAGTAACGAATCTCCCTGGTATGAACTGCTGAAAGTGAGGAAGGACGATTACGTCCCATACGCCGAAGGGCAACTGCTTCACTGGACGCTCGTAGTAGGTAACGGCTCCTTCACCTTCACCCGTGAGGATGGATTTGAAATCTCCGCGGAGGATGGCGCATACGGACCTGGCTATGTAGGTATCCAGCTTTACGCCCAGCAGGCAGAATTTGATAACTTCACTATCACGCCGGTCGATCCTTCTGCCGTTCAGCCAGCGGACAAACTGGCAACCGCATGGGGAGCTGTTAAGTAGGAATCAACTCAGGGGGGATAGTTTTCAGTTTTCGGTTATCAGTTTTCAGCAAGTCTGAGAACAGATTTCTGCATCTTGTCGGGGAGGGCGAAGCTCCCGTTGAGCCTTATTATGTTCGAGGTTCGTCGGGAGACTCACCCTCCCACACGCTGATCAGAACTTCAGAGAATTTCCTAAAACTTGTTTCCTCAGTTCTATGGTTTCTGCTGATAACCGATAACCGACAACCGATAACTGATCAATACCCAAATGGGGAAGTTATTTAATCACGAGTCCTCAGCAGCCCAACATTCCACACAAAGGAGGCATGATCATGTATAAACGGCTTTTCGCTTCGATCATCTTTGCTGCCCTGATTCTCACTGTGCCTGCATGGGCGGACATTCAGGACGATTTGATAGGATATTGGCCAATGGATGAGGGCAGCGGCGATACCGTTGCTGATGCTTCTGGCAATAGCAATGACGGCGCCGCTCACGATACAAGCTGGGTGGCTGGGAAATACAAAGGCGCGCTGGAGTTCGACGGCACTACTTCCTTCGTGGACATTCCATATTTCGCGGAATTGACGCCCACTGAAGGAGCAACTATGGCTGCCTGGGTATTTCCAACAGATACCACCAGAAGCTGCATCGTTGGTCAATTCGAGGCGTATGGTATGGCGCTGTTTACCGGTTTGCAGCTCAAGTCAGTCATCTGGGGTGATGATTGGGTGCAGGCTGATCAGACTATACCTGTTCAGGAATGGTCGCACATCGCCATGACCTGGGACACCACTACCAACGACAGAACCATGATCCTGAATGGCGAAGTCGTCGCGGAAAGGCCAGGCGCAGTGCCAGTACCTCAAGCTGCAAATAATCTGGGCATCGGCCTCTGGGTAGGCTGGCCTGCCGACTGGGGCGATGACTGGTTCATGGGTACCATTGACGATGTGAAGCTATGGAACAGGGCGCTGACAGCGGATGAGGTCGGCGAGGCAAGTCTTCCATCAGCATCAGTGGAGCCGCGAGGAAAGCTCGCTACTGCATGGGGGAATATTAAACTCTCGCCATAGTGCTTGACCAGAGAATCTCACAAAAAAAGGCATTCAGCTATCAGCTTTCAGCAATCGGCTGCTGTCTTGTGATACGGTTTGTAGTTAGAAACGAGACTATTGGCTCGAGGTGGCAATCCGCGTAGGGGAGGGTAAACGATTTTTTGATGGGATCAAAAAATCGTTTACCCTCCCCTACAAAACAAGCACCCTGTCCTGATATTTCTGTCATCGCGTATGATTTGGCAATTATGGAGGCTATTCATAAAAGTCTCATTTGAAACTACAAACCGTATGAATCTTAAGCTGAGTGCTGACGGCTGATAGCTGACTGCTTATATCTGTGAGATTCTGTGTTAATCTGTGGCTAATGGATTCACCAGATATTCTTAGGCCTGCGATCTGCAACAGGAGGAAATAGATAGAATGACAAAGAAGTTGATCCTGATCTCTCTAATTCTGATGATGCTGATACTGTATCCTGCTTACTCCCAGGATCGCAGTTGGAAAGTAGTGAGGCAGGGCGGTATATCCGCTCACTTTAACGATGTCTTTTTCGTCGGTACACGGAACGGATGGGCGTCTGGAAAAAGCGGAGTCATAATACATACGTCTGATGGTGGGAAGACATGGAATCTTCAGGATGCTAAAACGGATAAGGAAATACAGAAGCTCTTTTTCGTGGACTCACAGGTCGGCTGGGCGATAGGTGGCGACGGATTGGTTCGCTATACCGATGATGGCGGAGAGACATGGGAGCCTCGAGCAATCGGGACACAGAAATGGCTGGCTTCTATATACTTCGTCGATAAAAACAACGGCTGGATCGCAGGCGACGGTGGCGTTATACTCCGCACTAGAGACGGCGGGAAGACGTGGTCAGCTCTGGACGTTGGCACATCTGATCCGTTAAGCGAAATACACTTCGTTGACGCAAGCGTGGGATGGGTAATTGGCGGTCCTGGCACCATCCTTCATACCACCAACGGCGGGGATACCTGGACGCCGCAGCAGAGCGATATTTCATCCACATTTGATGGGATGTTCTTCGTGAACGAAAATGACGGCTGGATCGTGGGCGGCTTGGGTGTCATACTCCGCACTAACAATGGTGGGAAGACATGGCAGGGCATGAGTGAACAGCAAAAAAGGCGAACCTTGCCCTATGGCAACGGTATGCCGGAGCCACTGGACGGGGTGCATTTCCGCAACTCCAGAGACGGTCTGGCAGTGGGAGATCTGGGGGTTATCCTGCGCACCAAGGACGGCGGAAGGACGTGGAAAGCGCAGAAAAGCGGTTCCGGGAGCAGATTGACTCAAGTGCAGTTTGCAGGTGATAAAGAGGCATGGGCAGTTGGAGAGAGCGGCGCGCTCCTCCACAGCACAGATGGGGGCTACACGTGGGTTCCCACAGTCAGAAGCGATGACTTGACAGATGTCCAGTTCGTCAGCGACAAAGAGGGGTGGAGCGTTGGCCATAACGGGCTTATCCTCCACACAAGCGACGGCGGAGAAAGCTGGGAAGTTCAGGAGAGCGGGTCCATATTTGAGCTAAATAGTGTGCATTTCACCAGCCCAAGCGACGGCATAGTTGTGGGGACTAACGCAGCGATGATCCGTACCAGCAACGGCGGGAGAAACTGGAGAGTTGTCCCGGAACGGCAGGTGCGGGCGATGGGACTGTCTGTTGGCGCGAATGGCATAGATTTCGCCGATTCCAGAACGGGCTGGCTTGTGGGAGAGATGTCATTCGCCGGCGCGACTGTTCTCAAGACTACCGACGGCGGGAGACGATGGGCTGTCCAATATACCCCGGCATTCAACAATCTGAACGCAGTATATGCTCTCTCTACGAAGGAAGCATGGAGCGTCGGGATGTTCGGGATCATACTTCATACCACCGACGGTGGAACTACGTGGACGCAGCAGTCCAGCGGAACAGGCAGTAGCCTCGAAGCGGTCTACTTTCTGGATAGTAAGAATGGATTCGCAGTAGGCGGATCTGGAACTGTCCTCACCACGCAGGATGGCGGCGCTACGTGGAAAGAGCGCAGGCTTGATGCGGACATCGGCGTGACAGGAATAGCATTTATCGACAAAAGAGAGGGGATGATAGTAGGCGAAAACGGCATCATCCTGCACACAACCGACGGCGGCGCTACGTGGTCAGCCATGCAATCCGGCATCGGAACGCATATTTACGCCATTTGCAGCTCCCCCGCCGGGAGGTTCTACGCCGTGGGACAATGGGGAATGGTGCTGAAATACTGAGTCTATGGGTCACCAACGTATAGGAGGAATGAATAATGCGGAAAGTTATGCTGGCTATTTTGCTTATGAGCTTGGCGGTAAATTCCATGGCTGACATAAATGTTATGGTTTTGACTGGAAATGCTGTTCAGTTGGAATTCCCTGTTCTGGAGACGTTCACTATCGTAAATGGCGAGAAAGTAACTTATGAACAAACGAATGATCTCGACTTGCCCGGTTTGGAGAACGCGGATATTCTCTGGATAGGGCAGGGAGAGATTTGCGAAGGAAGCTACCTTTTCAACGTTGAGATCGGGGACAAGATAAAAAGCTTCGTTGAATCAGGCGGCATAGTAATATCTATCGGTCAGGACAGCGATAATAACAGACCATGCGGGTTAGATTGGATCACCGCACCTATAGTCGGGGTGGAGAAAAGCGGCACTGAGTCCTTTGAAGTTACCGACGCTCCGGAAGTGGGTGATCTGTTCACAAAACCCAATGCGATAGATGCAGCCTTTTTCAATGATGCCTGGACAGATCCTGATGATCAATATATAGTTCTGGCAACTATACATGGTGGAGCGGATGTGGGGTTCGCGTTACTGAAGCATGGCAATGGTTGGTATATTGTCACCAGCCTGGAGAATGAAGAGGCTGGCGATGTAGCGACTAATATTCCTATAATGGAGAACCTAATACACTATGCTATTAATCTGAAGGGCACCGCCGCCGTTGAGTATCCCGGAAAACTATCCAGCAGTTGGGGAAGGATAAAGTCAGCGTACTAGCTTGACTTTGCCACATTCATCTGTAGCCCAAGATTCTATCTTGGTTTCCAGCATCTAACTCACAAAATACCAACTTAGAAAGTTGGGCTACGACTGGTTCGTGATCTAATATGGCAAAGTCGATCTAGGATTCGGTAACTTCAGCAGGAGGTTGAGGATTTTGTGGAATTTCTAACGGAGAAACAGGGGCGTAAATCTGCGGGGAAATTGCGCCAGGACTGGGCTGGGACATTGAGAAATTACCGCGACCAGTTCACAGCGCTGGAACTCCAAAAGAAAGCTCTGGAATGGAGATGAAATTCCTATCTGCAATCCTCTTTTTTGCATTCGCGGTATTTATCCTCTCAGGATATGCCTGTTCACAATCCCTCTCCTATAAATGGCTTGATGAATACAAGAATTCCGAAGCCGTAGCCATACGGATACCGGTTCCTGATGGATACAGGCGGATTGTGGCTGATCCGGTTAGCTTTGCGGACTGGCTCAGGCATCTTCCCCTCAAAGAAGGCAGCCCACCTGTTTATCTCTATAACGGTAGAAAAAAGCCCAATCAGAGCGCTCACTTTGCAGTTGTGGACATAGATGTAGGCGCTAAAAACCTCCAGCAGTGCGCGGACGCCGTCATAAGGCTCCGCGCGGAGTATCTATACTCCGTCGGAGATTATGAGAGGATTCACTTCAATTTCACAAGCGGCGACAAAGCTGATTTTACAGAATGGACAGAGGGCTATAGACCTGTCGTGAATGGGAATAGAGTTACATGGATTAAGTCTGGGGTTGAGGAGCATTCATACGAAAACTTTAAGAAGTATCTGGAACGAGTGTTCATCTATGCAGGCTCTTATTCTCTGAGCAGGGAATTGCAGGGGATACAGGATGTGAATGAGATGAAGATAGGCGATGTCTTCATCCAGGGCGGCTTTCCCGGACACGCTGTAATCGTTGTGGATATGGCTGTCAATGAGGGAACAGGAAAGAAGCTGTTCCTTTTAGCCCAGAGCTATATGCCAGCGCAGGATATACATATTCTGAAAAACCCAAACAACTCCAGATTAAGCCCCTGGTATGAACTGGATTTTGGAGAAGCGCTCAATACCCCTGAATGGACGTTTGGAGAAAGCGATCTGAAGAGATTTTAGTGTTGTAAGGAGTGACATAATGGTAATCAAGTTCAAAGATGTGGAGCCGCGAGCGGATGGCAACATAAGCTATCCCATAAAGGATCATCAGGGCATCCTGAAGCATATCGCCTATCGTCTGCTGACGCCAGAAAAGCCCTTTGGGCCGCATGAGCATGAAGGCGACGAACTCTGGTACATACTCAAAGGGAAAGCAGTGGTCAACGTCGGCGGTAAGGTTACCGAAGTCGAAGAGAATGACCTGGTCATCTGTCCCTCAAACGTCAGTCACGGCATGACATCCGACGGCGAAGTTTACTGGCTGTGCATAGGTTGACGCATAAATCCTGAAATGGTGGAGAATTAGCAGTGGGGCGGGGTAGTGGAAGAAATTGGGTGCGGGAGGCCGCTCTGGCGTGCTTCTTTGTGACCGGCGCGACCAGCCTTATGTATCAGGTAACATGGAGCAGGATGCTGGGGTTCGTGTTTGGCAACACAGTTTTCGCCACTGCCACCGTATTGACGTCATTCATGGCAGGACTGGCTCTGGGAAGCTATCTGGCTGGTCGATATGCGGATCGTATAAAAAAATCGCTAAGAGTCTATGCCTTCATAGGGATGGGAATAGGGTTATACTGCTTCTTCGTTCCGTTTCTGATAAAGCTCATAGAGAATATATACCTGCCGCTCCAGAGATCCCTGCAATTATCCTTCTACTCTTTCAGCCTACTTCGCTTTATTCTGTGTTTTCTCCTGCTTTTGATCCCGGCAACACTCATGGGTGCAACAACGCCTATCTTCGCCAGATTCTACGTGGAACGCGGTGAGCGATTTGGTCATGGCGTCGGGCGCGCATACTCTGTGAACACCTTCGGCGCATTTGCGGGCGTATTGCTGTCCGGCTTTTTCATGATGGAGCATCTGGGTGTGCGCAACACCATCAACGCAGCCGCCGCCGGGAATATGGCAGTGGCGATAGTGTGTCTGCTGATGGAAAAGTGGGCACGGCACGCCGTGCCCCTACGAACGAATAAGCAAAGGGCAGGCGAGCCGCCTGGAGTTTCAGAAGAGATTCCCAGTCTGCCGGGAAATCGGCGTGTTGTGATATTGATTCTCATGGTGGGATTCGGCATCTCAGGATTTGCCGCTCTTACATACGAGGTGGCGTGGACAAGAATTCTGTCCATGATCATCGGGAGTTCGGTTTACGCGTTCAGCATAATGCTGGCAACTTTCCTGCTGGGATTGGCGCTGGGCAGCCTCCTTTTCAGCGTAATAGCTAAGAAAAAGACCATAAGCCTCATCTGGTTTGCAGCGGCGGAACTGATAATAGGTCTCGCGGTGATCCTGACGCTCCCTGTGTTCGGGAAAATGCCTTTCTATTTTGTGAGCATATTTGAGATGTTTGGGCACAGCTATGCCGCTCTGGAATTGAGCAAGTTCCTGCTGTGCTTACTGGTGATGATCGTGCCGACGATCCTTCTGGGGTCGCTTTTCCCTATGGTAACGCAGATATGCACGCGGGATTACAGCGAGTTGGGACGCAAGGTCGGCGTTGTATACTCCGTCAACACTCTGGGCAATATCGGCGGAGCGTTCATGTCTGGATTTGTCCTCATCCCGTATATGGGCATTCAGAACACCGTTATCCTCGCAGCATCGCTGAATATTGCTGTAGGATGCGCTGTATTCCTTGCTAATCAGACTTTGAGGTTGAAAATTCGAGCAGTAATCGCCATCGGGGCTGCTGCTGTAGGAGTCCTCTGCATACTTGCTGTCCCATCGTGGAACAGAATGGTAATGAGCAGCGGCCCGTCAGTATATGCGCCGAATTACGCGAATTATGATGATAAATACAGGAAGCAAGCCATTTCGGGTTTCGACGAGGAACTGCTCTACTACAAGGATGGGCTGGAGGCGACAATAGCGGTCAGGAGAAGGCCGAGTACAGGGGCAGTGGTTATGGCTGTCAATGGCAAGGTGGACGCGTCCAGCACCGGGGATATGTATACCCAGTTGATGGTGGGGCATATTCCGCTCCTGTTAAGCGCGAATCCGGAAACAGCGATGGTGGTGGGTCTGGGCAGCGGAGTCACGCTGGCCGCAGCCGCACAGCACCCATTGAAGCGGATAGACTGTGTGGAGATAGAGCCTGCTGTGGTGGAGGCATCGCAATTCTTCAAAGCGGAAAACAGGAACGTTCTGGAAGATCCCCGCGTCAACCTGATAGTAACTGATGCCCGGAATTACCTGGCCGTGAATCAACACAAATACGATGTCATAATCTCACAGCCATCCAACCTCTGGGTGGCGGGAATGGCGAACCTTTTCTCTCTGGAATTCTATCAGCTATGCAAGGAGAGATTGACATCCGGTGGGATTTTGTGCCAGTGGTCGCACATCTACCACATATCGCCGGAGAATCTGAAAATCGTTATCAATACCTTCAAATCTGTGTTTCCGCACACCAGTATATGGTATACCGTTCCGGGCGATATAATGATGGTCGGCAGCGCCGAAGAGATCGCTTTTGATTATATTCAGCTTGCGGAGAATTACAGCATTCACAGCGTAAGGGCAGATTTGCAGAGTTTGGACATAAGGGAGCCGCTGGCCTTGCTGAGCTGCTATCTTCTGGACTCGGATGGCGTCGGGCGTCTGACGGCAGGCTCGCGCGTCAACACCGATGATCACCCCATTCTGGAGTTCTCCGTCCCCCGAAGCCTGTATCAGGACACGACCAGCTCAAACCATGAGATGCTACTCAGCTTCAGGACTGGCGAATTCCCGAAGATGGAGAATCTTGACCAGCAGCAGATAACAGACCGGGCGTCCTTCTGGTATTATCTGGGGATGGCGTATGATTTTAAGGGCATGTCAGATGACGCCCGTCACTCCTATGAAAAGGCTATCTCTATAGATGAGAACTTCGCTCCGGCATACGTGGGTTTGGCGCTCAACCTGTATAAGAATGGAAAAATCGAAAACGCAGTAAAGAACCTGGAAAAAGCCATAGAATTAGATCCAGCAGAAGCAGACGCCTATTACAATCTGGCACAGATATACCACAATCGGGGATTGCGGGATGAGGCTGTATCCAACTACGAACGTGCTATTAGGCTAAACCCACAACCGTGGAAATACCACCAGAAGCTTGCGGATCTGTTCATGGAATATGGAGAATACTGGGGTGCTGTTCGGGGATATGAGTCAGCACTGAAAGGTGAGGTCAATAAACCCCGGATACTTTACGACATGGCAAAAGCATATAACGCGATGGGCATGACTGATGCTGCCGTTGCCAAGCTCAAAGAAGCCATAGCCATCGATCCGTCCTTTACCCCGCCAGATAAAGAGCTTCACGACTTATTTAACTTATTGACTCAGTCTGAGGACTAAGTGGTTTGCAGCGTATGGGCGAATCTTGTATTCGCCCATAATCTTTGTATTCGCCAGTTCAGAAAGGCGATCACAAGGATCGCCCCTACGAAGGAACAGGTCTGAATTTGGCGATCAAACCCCTAACGGCTTTTACCATATATATTAAGCAATACGGCAAGAGCGGATTTGTCAAACACAATAGCCAGATCATCAGCCTCGCCATCCGAATCCAGATCAGCAACGTATATATCGGATGGCTCCGCCCGCAGGTCATGTTTCATTTTCTCGCCGAACGTACCATCCCCGCGATTCATGAACACAGACAGGTCTTTGGACTTCTTATTGGCGGCCACCAGGTCAGGTTTGGAGTCTCGATTTATGTCTACAATGGCAAGGAGATATGGATATTCACCTGCTTTATAGCTCCCTTGTTGCTGAAGCGCGCCTTTCCCATCGTTGAGGAAGACTAATAGACCAGAGTTAGCGTTAGCCACCACCAGATCCAATTTCTTATCGCCGTTGAGATCGCCCGCGGCTATGGCCTGAGTTCCCGGTCCAACATCGTAAGCCTTATAATCAGCAAGAGGCGTTGTTCCACCCGAATTCAGCAGGATATATACGCTCTTGCTGCTTGCGGCCACCAGGTCGGCTTTGCCATCATTGTTAAAATCGCCGCAAAGCACACGATGCGGCTTTTCAGGGAGAGAGAAGCGTTGCACTTCAGTGAATTTCCCATCGCCTTCGTTGAAGAGCACCGACAGGTCGCCTGAATTGGAATTTGCCGTAACCAGATCCATCTTGCCATCGGCGTTAAGATCACCCATGCACATATCCAGTGGGGAGCCAGCAACGTCATAGGCGGCAGCCACAATAAAGCTGGCTGTTCCTCTATTCAACAATATGGCCACTTTATTTTCAGAGAAACACAGCACAGCCAGATCCACGTCTCCGTCCTGATCAAAATCATTGGATACCATTGCCAGCGGGCCTCTCTGGACGCCGTACTTACCTTTTGTGCTGAAAGTTCCCTTACCGTTATTGGCAAATACGGAGATATTGCTTGTCCTCAAGTTGGCGGTTACCAGATCAATATCTCCATCTCCATCCAGATCCCCAGCGATAACTGAGCGCGTATCCTGCCCCACGTAATAGCGTATATTTTCTCTGAATATCCTGGTTGCAGCTTGACCTGCAAGACCTGCGTTAACGTATAAAAGACAGAAAGCAAAAAAAAGCAGGCATATCACTGCGTATGATCTTCGATTTTCCAGGGCACTTCTTTTGGACATTAGTAATACTCCTCAGTATTGAATTCTACTTTAGCAGAATATTATTCCCATATCAATGGAGTTTGGTTGATAATTCGGGGCAATTCAGTTTTCCGGGATCGGAGAGTAGCTATGACCGGAGACAAGGCAAGTAGAAAAGACGTTCCAACGAACGCATTGTTTTGAAAGCACTAGAACGCACCAACTATTCTAGATGCCGCGTTAAAATGGGTCACCAAAAGTAAAAACAGCAACACATATTCGGTATATCAATGTTTCCCAGGAAGAACTCAAGGCAAAAACACAGGAATCTAAATAATTTCTAGTAATTGGGCTGTAATTAAAATTTCCTCTTGACAAAACCTTTCTTTGAGAATCTCTTTATAACGTGTGAAAAATCGATCTCCCTCCGCGGATCTATCGAAGCCAGGATCAATAACGGTAAATATTACAATTGCGTCGTAATAGATAAGCTCCTCAGATTTCCACAAGCCCCTCAAAGGGTTTCCTTGGCGAACCGAAGTAACTCCACCAAATTGATCTAGCAGCTCATTTTCCACTTTTTCATATTTCTCAATCTCGATTTCCGCTCCGTCATTGTAATTAAGCGGAAGATAGATGTCATAGCGCTTAACTGGCCTAGACGAGGGGTTTCACCTCCTTATGTGACCCAGATCTTTTACGGGATATAATTGTTCAAAAAACATACTGTGCTCGCGAAGAGCTTTGATATGCTCATCGGATACTGAATATACTTTCCCCGTCTCTGGCAGACGATGAATAGGGCCTATTTTGATAAGCATCTGCCAAATTTCTGCCCATCGATCATCTCTGAGTCTTATTGCTGGCATATTTTCTTAACACCACCTCAATACTAACATGATACCTTTCATAGCCACACTAAATAACATCAA
>SDBT01001479.1_pt1 | contig 41505 bp, 30 predicted proteins | sample 2277101 | NCBI WGS metagenome assembly SDBT01 (sample SAMN10404973, study PRJNA504765) | marine sediment metagenome | isolation source: marine sediment core GS10_PC15, 103 cmbsf | place: Arctic Ocean: Southern Knipovich Ridge | collected 2010 | reverse complement strand
CGGGACGGGCCCGCCATTTCAAGCAAAATTCCGCATGTGCCCGGGTTCCGGCTCGCTACGCTCGCCTCCACCCAGCCACATGCGACGGTTAACACCAATTTACAGAAAAGAGTTTACACTACCGGCTCAATATAATCTGGGATTGATGTACTATGACGGAATAGGTGTAAGCCAGGATCATGAACAGGCAATTAAGTGGTTCACAAAGGCCGCAAAGCAAGGTCATGCTAAGGCTAAGGATAATCTAAGAGTGATATACAATAAGGGCAAAGCGGTAATTCAGGATCCCCAGAAAGATATTGAGTTCTACAGACAAGCCGCCGAGCAAGGCGATGCTGAAGCTCAATTTACACTGGGTGTAATGTACGTTGAGGGCAAAGGTGTAGTCCGGGATTATCAACAAGCTCTGATGTGGTTCACAAAGGCCGCCGAACAGGGGAATGTCAAGGCTCAATTTAATCTTGGCGTGATGTATGAGACCGGCCAGGGTGTAACCCAGGATTATCAACAGGCTCTTAAGTGGTACACAAAAGCCGCCGAACAAGGCCATCCCGTGGCTCAAAACAATTTAGGCATGATGTACCTGGAAGGCAAAGGAGTAACTAAGGATTATCAACAGGCTGTTAAGTGGTTCACAAAGGCTGCTGAACAAGGCCTTGCCACGGCTCAATATAACTTAGCAGGGATGTATCGAGAAGGCAAAGGTGTAGACATAAATTATCAAGAGGCTGTTAAATGGTTCACAAAGGCCGCTGAACAAGGCCATGCTGGGGCTCAATATAATCTGGGATTGATGTACTATGAGGGTAAAGGTGTGGTCCGGGATTATCTGCAAGCTCTTAAGTGGTTCACAAAGGCAGCAGAACAAGGCGATGCCGAGGCTCAAAATAGTTTGGCAGTGTTGTATGAGAATGGACAGGGCACCGCACAAGATTATCAGCAGGCTCTTAAGTGGTATACAAATGCTGCTGAGCAGGGATATGCCACGGCTCAACTTAATCTTGCAATGATGTATTATAGTGCCAAGGGTACAACCCAAGATTATAAGCAGGCTGTTAATTGGATCACAAAGTCTGCTAAGCAAGGCTATGCTAACGCACAAAATAATCTGGGCGTAATGTATGAAAATGGCGATGGTGTAGAACAAGATTATCAGCAGGCTCTTAAGTGGTATACAAATGCTGCTGAGCAGGGCTATGCCAAGGCTCAATTTAATCTAGGATTATTGTACAATAAGGGCATAGGTGTAACTCAGGATTATAAGCAAGCTATAAAGTGGTTCACAAAGGCCGATGAACAAGGCCATGCTAAGGCTCAATTTATTCTGGGCGTGATGTACCATGACGGCATAGGTGTAACCCAAGATTATCAACAAGCTCTGAAGTGGTATACAAAGTCTGCTGAACAAGAAGTTGCCGAGGCTCAAACTAATTTAGGCATGATGTACTATGAAGGCAAAGGTGTAACTCAAGATTACAAGCAGGCTCTTAAGTGGTTTACAAAGGCCGCCGAACAAGGAATTGCCAAGGCTAAATGTAATCTTGCAATGATGTACTATAGTGCCAAGGGTACTGCCCAGGATTACCAGCAGGCTTTAAAGTTGTTTTCAAAGGCTGCTGAAAAAGACTATGCTGCGGCTCAATTTAATCTAGCAAGGATGTACTATGATGGCAAAGGCATAACTCAGGATTACCAGCAGGCTGTTGAGTGGTTAACAAAGTCTGCTAAGCAAGGCTATGCCAATGCTCAAAATAATCTCGGCATGATGTATTATAATGGTACAGGAACAATTCAGGATTATCAACAGGCTGTTAAGTGGTACCGACAAGCCGCTGAGCAAGGCCATGCTGAGGCTCAATACAATTTAGCACAGGTATACTATAATGGCGAAGGAGTAGCCCGAGATTATAAGCGGGCTTTTAATTGGATAACAAAGGCCTCTGAACAGGGTAACGCTATGGCTCAAAATAATCTTGGTGTGATGTATGAGAATGGTCAGGGTGTAGCACGAGATTATCAGCAAGCTGTTAAGTGGTATACAAAGGCTGCTGAACAGAAATACGCCAGTGCTCAATATTCTTTAGGCATGATGTACTTTTTAGGCAAAGGTGTAACTGAGAACTATATTGAGGCTTATAAGTGGGTCATACTTGCAACTGCCAATGGATCTCAATTAGCGGACGTGCTTGCAAGTCGGCTCAAAGCAAAGATGACTTCTGCTCAAATTGCAGAGGCTGAAAGGCTCGCCAAGCAATTTAACTTAACAAACAATAAAATACCTGAATCTGGCGGTACTGGTGACCAAACCATCTACAAGGAATTCAGAAGTGATTAATGTCAGGTGTAAAAACTGCAGCCACAAAAATACTGCAACTTGAGAAGCAAGTCGATCAATTGGTTTACAAGTTGTTTGGATTGCCTGATATTCGGTAAGGATTGGGAGTTGAAATTCGGGATTTGGATTGTTGGTTTGAGTTCATTTGGGCCTTGACAGAGACAAGATTGAGATTGCCGCGCATCGCGTTGCGATGCTCGCAATGACCCCGCACTAACTTTGTGAGCAAAGTAAATGCGGGACAAGCGGGGTGAAACAAGAAGGTAAGAATCCCGCCCGGAGGACCCCGAGGTGTCGGGACACGCGGGGGGAACGGGGTTGAGATTGCCGCGCATCACTTTGTGATGCTCGCAATGACAATTAGGTCGCAATGACAAGGAGATTGGGGCGTCGCAGAGGACCCCGGCCGGAGGCCGGGGCTAACCAATAAGGAATTGACGGGGGCGGAGTGAATTTCTATAATAATACTGTACATGTTTGCGGTCCGACGGATATTCGAGGAAAATGCCGGTGAAGCTCAGCAGAGTCAGCAGAATCGTTCAAATACTGACAACCCTGCAGGCAGGGCACAGCTACTCGGTGGATGAGCTGGCAAAGCTGGTGGGCGTAAGCCGAAGAACGGTCTTTCGCGACCTTAAGGAATTAGGGACAATCGGGGTGCCGTATCGGTTTGATACGCGAACGGGTGGTTACGGTATCGACCCGGAGTTTTTTCTGCCGCCGATAGACCTGAACCTGCCTGAAGCTTTGAGCCTGCTTATGCTTGTGCATAAAGCCCGCAACCATTTGCCGATGCCGTTCAAGAATTCCGCGCTTCTGGCGGGACTAAAGGTGGAGAACAACCTGCCGGCGAAGATCCGAGAATACTGCAATACGAGTCTGCAAAAAATAACTATCCGGCCGGATGCGCACGCGCCAATGGATTTGTTAGACAAGGTTTTTGCAAAGCTTCAGGAAGCTATCCGAAAGAAGCGCGAAGTCAATCTGGGTTATCACTCTCTGTACGAGGGCAAAGATATCACCACGACTTTGTGTCCCTATCATTTGATGTACAATAATCGGGCGTGGTATGTTATCGGCGAATCGAGCCTGCACAAGAGTATCCGGACGTTTAACCTGAACCGAATTAAGGAACTTGACCTTCTGGAACGTTGTTTCATCGACGGCAGGGAATTTGATATTTATGAGTACTTAGGCAGGGCGTGGTCGATGATACCGGAGGGGAAAATTTATCACGTCAAGCTGCGGTTTGCACCCAAGGTGGCCCAAAACGTGGCGGAGGTGCAATGGCACGGCACTCAGAAGACAATGTTTAACGAGGACGGCTCGCTGATTGCCGAGTTCCGGGTCGATGGATTAGGCGAGATAAGCTGGTGGGTTCTCGGGTATGGAGACCAGGTCGAAGTTCTGGCGCCGGCTGCGTTGAGGAAACAAATCGCAAAAACCGCCCGGCGGATGGTGGAACTGAATAATACCAATCCTATAAATTAAATGCGCTCGACTGGCAAACGGTTCGAAGCTACAGTTCAATCGCCCCTCCCTCACGGTCGGGGCCCTGTTTGTGAGGCGCCTATATTTTCTCCAATCCGTATTAGTGGGTGAATGACTGTACAGACGCGACATTTTCATATTCTTCGGCCAACGTCTCAATAAGCTCTTTGACGGATAGGATTTTATCAACTCGATAGGTATTAGCTCCGGCAAAAGCAAATCCGTTTTCAAAGTCCCCTTTCTTGGCATTGGTTAAGGCACGGCCAATACAATACGGCACATTCTTAAAATCACAACTTTTCAGACATTGCCAGGGACATTTGAAGGATTCTTTAGTTCCTGATGAAACCCGCTCAAGAAACTCATTCTGCAGAGCCCTTCCAGGCAGTCCTACGGGGCTGTCAATTATAACTATATCGTTCTTTTGGCAATCTAAATATGCCTGCTTGAGCTTCGGGGAGGCATCACACTCATGAGTTGCAACAAATCTGGTTCCCATCTGAACTCCCCGGGCACCCAACTGAATGAATTTATAGATGTCCGCACCTGTATATATCCCCCCGGCGGCAATTACGGGGATGCTTTTATTAAACTGCTGCTCGTAGGGCTTTACCGCAGCGATTACTCCCGGCAGTATCTTTTCCAACGAATAGTCAGGGTCATCGATTTGCTCTTTTTTGAAACCAAGGTGCCCGCCGGCTAACGGTCCTTCTACAACCACTGCATCCGGAACATGGGAATAATGTTTTGCCCAGGATTTAAATATGATTTTAGCCGCCCTACCCGAGGAGACTATGGGAGCAAACCTGGTGGATAGTTCCCCTAATCTGTCCAGAGGCAAGGTACTGGGAAGCCTTGTGGGAAGTCCCGCACCCAGAAAAAGTATATCCGCAGCTTCATCGACCGCACATTGTACGAGGTCATCGAAATCCGAAAGGGCTACCATTATATTAACGCCAATAATGCCGTCTGTCTTGGCCTTTGTCTCTCTTATTTCTTTCTGCAAGGCTCTTTTGTCCGCCTCCCTGGCGTTTGTATCCCAGTCCGGTTCAAACTGGCCGATTCCAGCGGTGGCGATAACACCGACGCCGCCGGCGTTTGCAACCGCAGAAGCTAAACTTGACAGAGAGATACCGACACCCATCCCCCCCTGAACGATTGGTACATCGGCTTCTAAATTACCTATTCGCAGTGGTGGCATCTTTTCAAAAGTCATTTATTGTCATATCCCTTCAGTAATATCTATCGTCTCACCTTGTGTTCCAAAGGTTCGACAACCGAAAAATACAGATATCGCTTATTATAACGTATTCCCTTCCAAAAGGGAACACTTAAATCGCGGCCAGTACACCCCTGACATAACCGACGGATTCAGCCAGGCCGGCCAGAGGGTCATCGGCATCCTTTTCGTATTCAAAGGCGACTACACCGTCATAGCCAATAGCCAACAGCGTGCTTAAGACGGCGTGTATATCAACGACTCCGCGGCCAATTTCGATGGCTTTGCCCGCCGCTGTCGGGCTGGTGACGTCCTTCAAATCAACATCAAGCAGGCGGTCGGCAAAGGTTCGTATTGATTCGCAAGGGTCGATGCCGGCCCGCTGCGTATGGCCGATGTCAATACACAGGCCGATACGTTTATCCAGAGGCGCAATCTTGTCGTAAACGCTGGCCGGCGTTGAATACAATTCATCGCCCGGGCCGTGGTTATGAATGGCTACGCTGATGTCATATTGGCGGACCTTTTTATCGACCAGGGGCAACAGTTCGGTGTTGGGCACACCCACAATTGTGCTCATCCCGGACTGTTTTGCATATTCAAAGGCCTGGTTGAGGTGGGCTTCGTTTTTCATATAGATCACGCCGCCGCCGTAGAGTTTTATTTGGGCCTTTGCGATTTTCGCGACCGCCTCTCTAATTTCTTCGGGTTTGCTGTCGAGAGGCAAATGAAAGCTTTTGAGTTTTAGGTGTTTTAGCGTCAATCGCTGCATCATAGCCAAAGTCTCATCCAGGGTGAATTTGCGAAGGGTGAACGAAGCCAGGCCGAGCTTGAGTGGACTGTTACCGAACGACCGTCGAGTCTGAGGTTTTGGCTTCTGTTTTAAATCGGCGCAGGCAGAACCAACCGCCAAGGGCGTCGCTAAGGCCGCTGCCTGAATAAACTGTCGTCTTGTCTGTTTAGAGCGCAACTGTCCTATCTTCTTTTTTAACATAAGACCGTATTTTGGCAAGCTTTCCAAAATATCGGCTGGGGGGCTTACCCTTCGGTCAGCTCCCGGGGCTGTGCGCCGGGTTGAGCGTCCACCTTTTCAGACTGTCCGTTTCGCTGCTGCTCAATGGCTAACAGGTCTGAGACGGTGGGTTTATCGAGTTTGCCGCCATCGAAGATTATTTTCACATCCTCGGCATCAAGCGTTTCATATTTCAGCAGCGCTTTTGCGATTGCGACGATCTTGTCTTTGTTGGTCTCGATAAGCTGCGTGGCCTGTGCGTAGGCGTCATCGATAAGCGCCTTGACCTCTTTATCTATCAGTTCAGCGGTTTTCTGCGAATACTCCGGCGTCATACTGGGGTAGTACATCTCGCGAATGGGGTTGGGGCCGTAGTTGATGGGGCCAATCTCTTCGCCCATGCCCCAGGTCAGGATCATCTCCCTGGCCATACTAGTCGCCTGGGTGATGTCGGATTGCGCCCCGCTGGTGATGTCATCACAGAACAACTCCTCGGATATCCGTCCGGCAAAACATACCTGAAGCTGGGCCATGCAATATTTCTTCGTATAGAACATGCGGTCCTTTTCCGGCAGGGCAAATGTAGCGCCACCCATGGGGCCACGAGGGATGATGCTAACCTTGTGCAAGGGGTCGGCATCTTTGAGTATCGATTGAACAAATGCGTGTCCTGCCTCGTGATAAGCGGTAAGCGTCTTATCCTGCTCGTCAATGACCCTGCTCTTTTTGGCCTTTCCCCATTTGACCTTGTCACGGGCCTCTTCGAGGTCCATCATTTCCACATAATCCTTACTGGCCATGCTCGCGCTGATGGCGGCTTCGTTAATGAGCGCCTCCAACTCCGCCCCGCTGAACATCGGCGTACCGCGAGCGACCCGTTCAAACACAACATCAGGGCCTATCTTGACCTTCTTTGCGTGAATTTTGAGGATATCAAGCCTGCCCTTCAAATCCGGCAGAGGAACAACAACCTGCCTGTCGAACCTGCCGGGTCGGATGAGCGCCTGGTCTAAGATGTCGGACCGATTGGTCGCAGCCATCACTATTACCTGGTCATCGGTGTCAAACCCGTCCATCTCAACCAGTATAGCGTTGAGTGTCTGCTCTCGTTCGTCATGTCCGCCGCTGACAAAACCCGGGCCGCGTTTTCGTCCTATGGCGTCGACCTCATCCAGGAAAATAATGCACGGTGCATTCTCCTTTGCCTGCTTGAAAAGGTCTCGCACGCGGCTGGCCCCCACTCCCACAAACATCTCGACGAAATCACTGCCCGATATACTGAAAAACGGCACGTCCGACTCGCCTGCTATGGCTTTTGCGAGGAGTGTTTTACCACAGCCGGGCGGTCCTATGAGCAGCACTCCCCGCGGGAGCCGGCCACCGATTTTCTTGAACTTCTTCGGGTTCTTTAGAAACTCTATGGTCTCGGCGACCTCCTCCTTGGCCTCTTCGATACCGGCGACATCATCGAAGGTAAACTTCTGTCCCTTACCCTGGAGCTTATGCTTGCTGCGACCGAAGCTCATGAGCATACCACCGCCGCTACGAACATTGCGTATGAAGATAAAATAGATTATCCCTATCAGAAACAGTAACGGCAGCAGGTTCCACAACAGGGGAAGCCATATATCCTGGTCTGCCCAACTGACTTTTACTCCCTTTGCCCGCAGTCGGTCCAGAAAATCCTGTGGCAGCAGTTCGGGGTCGTAGTTCACCTCGAAGGCCTTGACGGCCTTTCCGCCTCGCTGGGTGATAAACTCCCTGGTGAACGTGCCGACCATTTTATTTTGCCGCAGCTCGATGCTGGCGATATAACCTTTGTCGAGATAATCCTCAAAATCAGGTGAATAATAATCTATCTTCTCAATGCCCTGCAGCCTGCCGATTATCATCAGGGCGCTGAGGGCGACAAGTCCGATCACAAGCCAACTGAGAGGCCCGCGGCCGTATTTTGGCAGCGGCTTCTTTCCCGGGCCCGGCGGCGTCCGGGGGCGCTGCCTGGAAGGACGCTTCTGTTTCGGTCTGTTAGTCATACAATGGTCCTGTTACCACTTAGTCTGCATAAGTTCCACCACCCTCTCAGCAACTCGGTTGGTGGCTACTTTGGCGGCATAATCGAAATCCTGGCCAAGCTGCGACGAATATGTTGCAGAAGCGTTTGTCTTCTCGCCGTTTATCAAAAGCTCGCCCGTCTCAAGATTTTTCCAGCTCACAGTAACTGTAACCTGGGCCTCATTCTCCAGGGACCTGCCGGAATAGCGGTCCCTTGCAAGCACGCTTGAACGGATAGCACCGAGTTGGCCGCTGAGCACCGTCTGTGCTACATCCCTGTCGGACACTATTTTATATGGGGTCTCAGACTCAATACGCTTACAAATCGCATCGGTCAAGACATATTCATGTCCACGCCGGAAACTCTGTGTGTCAAACATCTCGACATATACGGTTGCAACGTCGCGCGGATAGGGCCAGTCGTTTGTATAGCCTTCCAGACCGCCACACCCGTCAATACCCGCAAACATCGCAGCAAGGGCCGCAACTATCCAAAACCACCGTAATATATCAAATCTAATCATCGGATTTTCCACCTGTTGGGCCCGCTCAATGTTTCCAAATACCGAACCAGCTATCCAAAAACGTATTGCCCGCATCAAATAAACGCCGTCTAATAGTACGTTCCTGCTTCCTGGAAGGTTCCGGTGTATCAGCCGCTTCGAGCTTCGCCCTTGCCATCGTTGCCGCATTAGTATTAGGCCAGTCATTTACCACCAACCGATAATACAGGTTTGCAGCCTGTTTGTTTTCGGCCCTTTCATAATACTCGGCAATCGCGAACTGCTTGTAGGCGAGCTGCCCATCGACCATTGTGATATTGTCGTCGATATTATGCTCGTCGGCCAGTTCCAAATACCGCTCTTTGAAGTCTTCATAGTACCTTCGTGCACTCTCGAGGCCGGCCGAATCATATTTGTGGCTCCTGTATGCCGAGTGCAAACTGTGAGCCATCCCAAGCAGCGCCTCTTGTCCGATTTCGCCGGTCGGCCAGCGGGAAGATATATCGGCCCATGTCTCGTACGCATCGGTCTGGTCGGGGTCGGTAAGAAAAAACCTGCCCCTGTTTTCACAACTCCTTGCAACGGCGACAAGGGCTCGCTTGGCAATTGGGGCGTCCCCGGCGCGGTCTGCTATTCGACGCATAATTTTTACGCCCTCTTCATAAGCGGAAAGCTTGAGCACCTTCAGCACCCTGCGTTTTTCTCCGCTGAGAAAAGCCACGGCTATCGAATACTCCCGCTCGAGGGCGGAGTCATACAGCGAGCTACGCGGCCAGGCCTTGATAAACTCTTCGTATTTCTTGACGGCCTTTGACCACTTTCCGGCGGCGTATAGCATCTCGGCTTCCATAAACGCATCAAAGTCGGCTCCGGCAATGTCGGGAAAGTCGGCCTTCAACTGTTGTAAAGCCTGCTGTGCGGACTCAACCTGGCCGGCACTGATTAGCTGTTTGACCTTTGCGACTGCCAGCATGTACTTGCCGGCTGCGTCGTCGGCTACCTTTTCCCATTCGCCGTCACCGGTGAGGTGCCAGGTATCAGCCGAGACCCAGCCGCTAAACACCGCAACGGACAGAACTATCGCTGCCGCCGCCAGCCTTGCCAATAACGCATTCGACCACATACAGTCAGCCCCTATTATTCTGATGTTCCGCTGCCATTTCGCATTATAACCTATCTATTATATCTTGCAAGGTCTCTTTATGCTTGAATTTTCGAGGGGAAAATCCGGCAAAATTATTGATTTTTTGATAATAACTCAAACTGACCGTTTTTGTTTTTAGGCACGGATTAACACGGATTAACACTGTTTTTAAGAGCCTGGATTCCCGCATTACCGTGGGTCGGGCACGGGATGAAGGGCAACAAGGCGGGGCTTATCGGCCGGGGAGAATACGTTGCTGCGGTCGAATATGGCTATCATCCGCTTTTGGGGGCCATCGTGGCCAATGCGAACCAGTATGTAAGCGGTGAACACATCACTGCGAACGGTGACGAGATTGCTGATTCGCTGAAAGATGATATCACGCTCTTCAAAGTCGTCATCGGTAATATCCAGACTGTAATCGGGCGATATGGGCGTGTCATAATTATTGACGCCGTCAAGGTATTTGCGGATGTCAAACTCCGGCAAAGTCATATCTTCATTAATCACCTGCAAAAGCTCGGCGATACTGCGAAAGCCCGGCTCTTCGGATATCTCGGTCAGACCTGTAACATCCGACCGAGTGTTTGACCAATAATCCGGTCCACCCATAGAGGTTAGATTCAACCTGTCGCGCCATGCGACGATTGCCTGTGCCAGATTATCGGTGTCTGTCCCGTCGGTATTCAGACCCAGCCAGGGCAGGTGCTTAATCACAAACCAGGGCGCCGTGTTGATATTTATCCGCCCGGCTACAGCAAGCTCCGTACGTTCACCAAAGTTCGCAAATGTCTCGTCTGGATCACCACCGTCAATTAATCCATCGCCGTCATTATCCACGCCGTCGTTTGCAGGGTCATCGCTTCTGCCGTTGCCGTTGTTATCCACGCCGTCATTTGACGGGTCAAAACAGGTCAGATAGTCCAGCAGAGGCCAGTAATTCGGGTCGGAAAGATCAATTCTGCCATAACGTCTCATGTCTAAACCAAGTTCAGGCGTAGAGCCGAACCCATAGATTGCCTCGATGCTTCCAATTAAAGAGTGATTAGGATCATATCCGACGGCAAAGACATTTTCTATTTCTCCGATTGTGCGCAAGGATTCGTTGGTTACTGCAAGCTGCACATGCATATTCGGGTCCGATTCGACTGTGTCGGGTGGTGCACCCAAGGTATCAGGAACACCGCTCGAATCGGCCCACATCCACGCCATATCAACTCCAACTCCAGTCCACAGGAGATTATCCTCGATTGGCCCTAATGTCTGATTTCTTGCTCTAATACGCCTTTCATTAATCCCAGCGCCAGCGAACAAGAGAGGAGGGACTTCAATCCTGTCAACGGGCATATCAGCACCCGACCCCGGGGGCCAATCTTCCTTGTAGATAACAATTTCATTACCCTCAGCAAAGTCTAAGCCGGGAACTTCAAATATTCTTCCGGGCCATACAAGGGTGGGAAAAATAAGAGGAACATCAGCCAGAACGGCATTAGTTAAGACCACGGCCTCCTCAGAGGGAAGTGGGCCTATCGAAGCATCATCTAATGAAATAGGCGGACCGCCAGCAATTACAATATAATAATCCTGTGTGGACCACGGCTGCTTCGGTTGAGTGTCCGGATTAAACAGCTCTATCGCGAAATATTCGCCGTTTGAGGGAGGAGGCGGTGCCCCACCACTGTCAAAGTTGACATAGGCCACTTCTGAGATGAAGATGGTGTCGCGTTTTATGCACTCGACATTTTCGACACCCCAGAATTCGCCTGCACCTGCGGCATCATAATAGGTCGGCTCATCGTTGTCGGGATCGGGGTCCAAGTCGCAGGGGTCATCGTTGTCGTTGTCCTGATAATCGATCAGGTTGACAGCAAACTGCCAGCTAAGGGTTTCTCTGGTATAGTCCGGCCCAAACCAGTCGTCAATCACAGTATTCGCCGGCAGGCCGCGGTATATTGCGCCGGCTAATTGTCTGATATATTGTTCCTTTTCCACATCACTAGCGCTTCCATTAGCGATACCAAGCGGAAGTTGTATGCCGAATTTTCTCTGGCCGGAAGTATCGGCCATTTCGCCCGGCAGCGGCGTATCATCATAAGGTCGAAGAATCCGGTCAAAGCTATATGTGGTAGCTATGTGACGACGATTGCAGATAAGGTTTTCACATGGATCTGCTGATATTTCAGGCGAGGTTACCTTTAAAAACCAGTCGCGAATTGTATCTGTCGGCCGGGTGCCAAACGGCGTTCCTCTGCCAGGGTTGGCCTGGGGATCAAGCGTAGCCGGCCACACCAGTCCGCTTCGTGTAACCACACCAGGAGGAATAAACGTTGTTGATAGAAAGAACCGGTTTCTAAACTCAAGTTCATCGCCAATATCAAAGGGTACATAGCCAAACTCCGGATTTAACAGACGCCGGGCAACGTCATCATGATAAGTCGTATCCGATGGAAGGGGCAGCGGAAGCGGCACGCCACATCTGGCTCGGTGCAGTTCCGCCGTACTCAAGAGATTTCCACTGTCTTGAAATGACACAAAGCCGTAATACGAACCGACGACCGGGAGTGCATTGTGGATTCTATCTGTATCGAGGTTGATGTGTGTCAAAAGCGAGCCATCCCAGTCAGGCCAATCGCACGGATCCGGTGAGCCTGTGGGGTCGCGGTAGGCGGTATTGATGTTAATCATCCCGCAGTTATCAATTATCCTCACCGCTGCGAAGATGGGCCTGCCCCTGCTGCTGGTTACAGGCAGCGACAACCACCTGCTGTCAGTAACGCCGTCGCCATCGGCGTCAGCGGGTATTCCTTCAAACAGCGAATCATTAACATCCGTGGGCTCAACAGCAATGACAGCCTCCAGGTCGAAGATATTATCCCAGCCCCCCATAATTCCATAAATATCGCTGATGTGTCCCCAGTAGTAGTCGGGGGCGAATTCATAAGGCTCTAAACTCGCTAACCACGGATCGTCCGGCCCGGGATAATCGTAGTATTCATCTTCGTCGCCAAGAGCGAGACTGTCGCTGTCGCCGGGGCCGTTGAACATATTATCGTCGCTGCCGAACAGGTCGTCCACCAATACGGTGTGAATGCGGTTGACGACGACATCGACGGCTGCCGAAAGCTCGCGGTTGTCGGATATGGCGGAGGTTGCGACCTGGCTGACGCGGGCCATCATGACGAACATCACGCCCACCGTGGCCAACAGCACCGTTATCACTATCACTAAAACGAGTGCCGACCCCGCCCTGTATTTGACAAACCTCAATTTTTCCTCAAACCATCGAACCATTCGGCCGTCCAACCGTCTAATCATCCAAATAAACAATATGCGTAAACGTTTTACCTTCCGGGAACACACCCCTCGAATCATACAGAGTAAATGTAAATTTCAACGCTTCCGGAAAAAAACCGCCCACAGGGATCCAGTCACTTTCACCATCGCCAGTCATATCCACGTCAACACCGGCCGGCATATTGAAGTAAATCCCAAACATTCCTGAGTCCGGAAAATGCGAGTCATCTGTGTTCCCATTGCCATCGGGATCGTCACTGGGAAACCATCGCAATTGGCCCCCGTCGAAATATGACCACTGAATCTGAAAGTGGCCTACACCCTGGGCCATCAACATGTGCAGCGTCTCGGCATTATCAAGGTCAAGGTCTATCCCGGGCCGGCCATCGGCGTTATCAAAGCAGGTTGTGATAATCTGGTTGTTGTAGCTCTGATAGTTCGTTATAGTTTTCCACTGACTCAAGGTGATATTGTCATACTCGAAAAGATCGTTATCCAGTTGAACGATGTCAAAAGAAGCCAGCCAGCCAGCAGAATCGCAGGGGTCTGTTGGAAAGGGAACAAGACCGGGATCGGGATAAGAGATGTGCTGGCGTCTGGTTAAGATATTAACCTCTTCATATCCTCCTCCTTCTACAGGGTCCCTGACAGGGGGATCGCTTTGATAATCGACGTCCATAATATTGGCCTGTCCGTAATAGACTCTTGCCGTATTACCTATAAACGGCGGACTGCCATAAGATTGAAAATCCCCATTGGCAAAAAAGAGTATCTGGTCGTGCCTGACATCGGGGTTATCTTGATCTAATTCAAACCATATTGCCACGGGACAATCAAAGGGGGCGTCCTTTTGCAGGCCTTGGAAGTCGGCACTCAACTGGTCGGTGATGGCGGCCAGATTTCGGGCTATCTCGGCGGTGGCCTCGGCGGTTCGATGGGCGTTGACGGCGGTGGCGAAGATGACGCCGGAAGCAGCCAAAAGCATGCCAAAAAGCCCCATCGCCACCAAAAGCTCAACTATGGTAAACGCCCTTCTCATCTTCAAACCATTAACCATATAACAAAAGCTTGTCACCGCAGAGTCTGCCGAGGACACTGAGATTAATATCTATTAACTCAAACTGACCGTTTTTCAGACACGGATTAACCCCGCTCCTCCGAGGGGCGGGGTCAACACTGCTCTTGTGGCTTCTCAAAAACGTATCGTGTGGGCCGGGTCAACCCGTACACACGGATACCTGCCGCCAACTCTCACAGTCGGGCTGGTACTTGTCACCGCAGGCGGAACGACCCAGACGTAACCACCAGTTGCAGGGCCTTCCCACTCTCTATCGAGCACAATCACAATGTTGTCATCATCAAGGATGCGCTCGAGGACGCGATAAATCCGGCCTGTTACGTCATCTTCTACAATTGTGCTGCCGGTGCTGATATAGTGTTCCTCGGATTCTTCAGGGATTATTAATCTACTGGTTGGTGGATCACCATCTCGATCAACCATAACTCTAACCGGCACAGGCCAATCATCCGCGTCTGGATCTAATACTCCCTGACCATAATTGAACAAAGCATGATTGGATTCGTGCGTAAGATACCGGGCCCCTGCCCCGGCCCTTCTGCTGACAAAAACGATAACATGGACCTCACGTACTCCACTGCGCCTGCACAATGCCGACCAGTGATACCGACTTCTTTCAAGGCTTATATCTGCTGACGGATAAACAGATGGATAGATAAATTCATAATCGGGAATGTAACAAACGTCGGCAAAATCCCTGTATTCTATCGGCGACAGGAACTGAAGGAAATTCGGGTCGCCGTAGAGCTTTATTTTCGCTATTGCCTCGTCCACGACAATGGGTGCAATTGTCTGCTCGGTCGCAAGGGCGGTGAGTCTGACGCCGACAGGAAACATGCCGGCGATAAATGCAAATCCTATCGCTAATATCCCCGCGGCCATCAAGACCTCGGTAAGAGAAAAACCGTTATTTCGCAACCTGTCCAACATCACAGAATCCGCTACAAGCTGTTATTTTTCAGACACGGATTAACACCGTTTCTTTAATATATTCTTTAGACACGGATTAACACAGATTAACACTGCTTTTTATTATTCATACCTCAGAACTCATCTATTGATAATCCGGCCCGTGTATGGACTTATATAAATAACTTCGAGATGCTGCAGATAATCCGTCCACCTCGAATCTGCATTGACCGCCTCGAGTGCCCTCTTGTCATAGATAATGAAGTTATTCCTGCTTAGCTCCGCACCTAAGCCGAGATTAGCATAATCGTCTTGTATAAACATCCCGCAGTCGTAATCTCGAACATTCTCATGGCCATTGAAGACACTATCCAGCGACTCACTTCCCTCTGGACGAAATACTCCGTCCCTGTTTCTCGCACGAACCTGATGGATTACTAACTTGCCCGCCGGTGAGAAGACGATTGAAAAGCTGGTTGTATCCGTAAGATATATATTCCTGCCATCAACCAAATTGGCTGGCTCTGTATCATCAAGGTCTAAGTCAACAATCGGCCCGTCATCAACATCTTCTGCATCTTCATGCTCTTCACCATGGTTTATCCTGACCATCAAGTCCATTACGCCAATGCTCTTAGGCAGTCTCATGGGGTTATGACCGACAACTGCACGAAAACCGTAGGCCAGGCCGGTACTTTGCTCGTCATGCACAATAAAAATCATGTACTGGTTGCCGTCTAAGTCCTGCTGAAAGCGGAGGCCTGCGTAGGCCTGCTCTCTGGCTGCGATGGCGCGGGCGTTTGCAAGGGCCGCACTTACAAGGTACCTGATACTCCCCGAAGATTCGAATGAATCGAGAACCTTCTTGGCTGCGGGCAGACCGACGACGGCCAGCAGAAGTATGACCGAAACAACGGTCAAAAGCTCGACAAGCGTAAAACCAGTTTTTGTCTTATCGGTTCTCATGCGAATAACTCAGAACTCAACGCTAAAAACCCAAAACTACCGCTACTCGCCCCTGTTGAAGTTGAAGACATCATCCGGTGTGCCGTACTGGCCATCGGGCCCGGCTGAGAGCAATATGAACGAATCCGACCTGTAAGGCCGCATTGGAGGCGTGGCAAAATTAGGATTCAACGTCTCCTTGTAAAAAAGAGACGGCCCATCAATATCAGGATTATTCCGTCTCATGGGGTGTAAAACTGTCCCCTCCCACAAAACTGTCAGGTCAATAATCTTTTGATTGTCGCGATAGTCGTATACATTATCCTGAGGTTGGGCACTGTAATCTTCCGGGTCATGTTTGAAGTTGGAAGTATTGGCCCTGTAATAAAGGATAGGCATACCGGTCCTTTTGCCGGTCGCATTGTTTCTTACAAGCCTGAACATATCACAAAGAACAAACCTGTCAGGCACCGGCGGAAAGTGCAGACCTTCCGTGCCATAGTTCTGGTAGATATTCCGAAGCCTGACCGCATTGGCGGTTTCCAACTCCAGATAAGGCCCCTTCCTTATGGTCAGGTTTTTCCTTCTTTCCCTTTCTCTCTCCTCCAGAGGGAAATTGTCATCAATATATTCATCGACTTCCGGCAAATACAACGGTTCATCGTCTCCATCCCCGTACCAATCTGCCTGGCCATCGTTTGTAAACTCGGACTCCGGATGAAAGCCGAAACCATCCTGGCCTATGATAGCTTCGGCAAGTTTCATCGCGCCGGGGTAAGTCTCAGACATTCCACCAGTCAGAGAATTTTCAATCGACTCCGGATAATCACCATCATCGGCCCTGAAGGCCTCGAGGGCGATATCAATACTGTGAAACTGGGCACGCTGCTTTGCCATGTCGGCAGACCTTTGCACCATGTGCAGGGCAGGTATTATCAAACTCACAAGAACGGCGATTATCGCTATGGCTGCGAGCAGCTCGACGACGGTAAAGCCGGACCTGCGAGAAAATTGTTTTGCGAATGTCTTCATTTCAACATCTCCTTTTCCCAGCGTAATGCCGGCAATTGCGTTAATAATCAAAGTTGGTAATATCGTCGCTGGTGCCGAATATCCCGTCACGGCCGGCGGAAATCAGAATAAAGGTCGCGGCGTTGAACGGCTTATCATAGCTGACCTTCGGATTGGTGATGGTCTTATAGAACAGATGCACACCGGTCCTTGGTTGACCTGCATCAGTATAAGTGTGCTCCTCGTTAAAATGGTGCGTTACTGCCGGGTCCTTGATTGTGCCGAGCTCGATAATTCCCCGATTGTCTTCGTAATTGTAAATCCAGCCTGCAAATTCATCTGACAGTTCCGGGACCTTCTTGAAGAGTCTCGAGGCGCTGTTTGCCTTGTAATACAGGATGGGGGAACCAGCCCACTCAGAATTCTCTTTATACGGCACCTTCACCTTCTTCTGTCGAAATATGTCGGTAATGACCGGCGCCCGAAAATCATCCGGCACACCTGGGTCCTCGCTCGAGTAAACAGCTCCGGTGTAGTTGTCATATAAATCATGCATGACGAAGGCGCCCATTTTCTTAAGCTCGATGAAAAGTTTCCATCTGCGAGATCTGCTGGCCGCAATATCTTCGTCAGTGGAGTCTTCTTTATTACTACTTGCGTATATAGTGTCGTCCTTATCTGGCGCATACCAGTTGGACTTGGGGTCAAATCCTCTCATGTCGCGTCCTACAAGTGCCTCGGCGAGGTGCTGGGCACCGCACACTAAATCAGTAGTTGTTGGGTCATCATCCGGCAACACCTTTGAAGGTGGATAGTCATCATAGTCCTTTTCAAACAGTTCCAGGCCGACCTCGATAGCATGAAAGTTGGATTTCTGCCTGAGATTGGTCGCGTGTCTCTTGACACCCTGAATGCCGGTTGCAAGAAAGCCTATCAGCAATGTTATAATGCTGATTACAACGAGCAACTCGATTAACGAAAATCCCGACTTGCTCCAAAATCGCCTTGTGCTTTGTCCCATTTTCACATTCCTCGATTTTCGCAACTTTTTCACCAAATCTACAAACAGAACACACTTCTCAACTCAAAACTACATGTCCCTGCTGCTGATATTATCTGCCTGGGTGTCGAAATCTCCGTCCGCCCCGGCAGAAACAATTAAAGGAAAATTATCACCGGTTAGATAAGAATATCGCAGGGCATTACTCCACGGATCGATGAATCTAATCAAAATCAAATCGACATCCTCGCCGTGCCGGCTATAGGTAAACCTCTGCTGGATTCCATAGTCGTCTTCGTTAGTCATCAATCTCTCGCTAATTGCTGCTATAATCTTTCTGCTGCTGGGGACTCTGCTTAAAAAGTAATACAATGCTTCACTTGACCAATCTTCGTCGTTATAGTTGTGGTTTCCGGTGATAGTACCGTTGCCCAAATCATTAACGAGAACGCTACGAAAGTCATCTCTGTCATAGCCCTCCGGGGGTCCGGGGTCAAACGGCTCTGCCACAGGAAATCCTCCATGGTAATCGTAATACTGACTCAGTGCCGTAACAATCACTTCGATGGCGCTCCTGGCGAGCCTCTCATCGGCCTGTGTCTTTAGACGTTTGCCAACGCCGAGAACAATCGTGGCCAAGATTATCACTATCGAAACCGCGACCAGGACCTCGATTGTCGAAAAACCCTTGTTTTTCCCGCAACTCATATCCAAGTTACCCCACACACACGGACTCGGTCAACCTCGTCCCTGCGCTCGTCCAGAAACCGCGTGGGCCCACTGCCTTCAGGCAGAAACGTGTCGCCCACCCTACGAACTACGAACTAACTTTACTTCTTATCAAAGTTGAATATATCATCCGGGGAACCATATAACCCGTCCTTGCCGGCGGAAATCAGGATGTAAGAGCCGGCCCTATACGGCCTGTTAATCGCAGTAACCTGCGGATTCAATATCATGCCCTCGAAGTCCAGCCAATCAACATCCTCTGTATGATCCGGACCACCAGCTGTAGGACTAAGGCCACTACCTGGGTAACTGTTTGCCAGAGGATGCCAGTTGCCCGGTGTCTCAGCGGAACCAAGAGCTAAGAGATTGTAGTTGTCCATATAGTAATAGATGTCATCATCGATGGCGAATGCTTGGTCAGGAAGCAGAGTTTCATCCACAAGCTGCTCAGTAAAGTTCGTGCGGGCCCTGTAATAGAGTATCGGCATACCGGTCTTCTTACCGGCGTGACGCTTCTTGGCAAACACATCACAAAGTACCAGATTCGGCCTTGTCTCGTCAAAATCCCCAAGCCCTGTCGGTCCCACAGGTGGGTCTGGGTCGTACACATCGTCCAGCCTGAAAGCATTGGCGTTTTCAAGCTCTACAAACGGCCCCCATCTCGCCTTTACATTTTCCGCCGCTGTCTCAGCATACAAAGGATTACCACTTCCGTCATAATCACCTTCTGGAACGGTCGGATCGGGGTGATAAGCAAGCACATCTACCATTGTTCCTGTCCCATCAAGATGTCGAAAACCGCCGTCGGACCTGAAATCCGAATTCGGATGATAGCCTAATAAATCCCAGCCCACTAATGCCTCAGCTAACTTGTTCGCCCCGCAATAGGGTGTCGGATCCGGCTCATACGACGTGTCCGCAAGAAGGTCCACATTGTCGTTTGACTCCGGATACCGGCCGTAGCGGTCTTCGGCGCTGAACATGCCAAGGGCAGCCCCGATACTGTGAAACTGGGCCTTCTGCTCAAGCTCCTTTGTGTAGTCTTTTACCAGATTGAGCGCCGGCACCAGGAGCCCAATCAGAATTGCAATTATCCCCATCACCGTCAACAGCTCAACAATCGTAAATCCCGAACATTTATTCAAATTTTCTTTGTTCACCTTCATCGCATAATCCTTTCCAAATCTGATAATCACTCTGGACCACTTATTTCACTCAACCGGCCACCGGGCCGGACCAAAAATTCAAAACCTTGTCCCGCACTTGATGCGGGATCTGAACTACAAACTACAAACTACATCATAACCGTAATCATCTTGACCATCGGCAAAAACATCGCTATGACAATCGTGCCGACAATCAAACCAAGCAGCACGACCATTATCGGCTCAAGCAGGCTCATCAGCGACCCCACGAGGACATCCGTCTCCTCGTCATAGTTGTTGGCAATCTTTTCGAGCATCTTGTCCATGTCGCCCGTCTCCTCGCCGACGTCAATCATGTTGACAACCATTGCATCAACCGTTTTCGACTGCCTCAGAGGATTGGCAAAGGTGTCGCCCTGCCTGATGGCATGGTGAACCTTATTCAGCGCCCTCGCGTAAACCTCATTGCCGGCCGTATCACGGGTGATATTGAGCGCCTCCAGAATCGGCACGCCGGCGCTGATAAGCGTGCCCAAAGTTCTTGTCCATCGCGCGACGGATATCTTATAAGTCAGCTGGCCGATAACCGGCATCTTCAGCTTGATTACGTCAAGAATAAGCCTTCCGATGCGAAACTGTCTTATAAACTTCAGAACAGCGATAATCGCAAAGGGCGACAAAACAACCATCAGGGCATTCAAACCATGGCGTCCAAGGAGCCAGGCGCTTATATCCATCAGCACCTGAGTAAGCGGAGGTAATGACCCTTTCCCTTCGGTCATATCCATGAGCACCGTCGAAAACACCGGAATTATTTTCATCATCAGGAACAGCACAATCCCACCGGCGATCACCATCACAACTACCGGATACACCATTGCCTTTTTGACATTCGCCCTAAGCCTCTGCGTTTTTTCCAGAAAGTCCGCCAGACGTAAAAGAATAATATCCAGCACACCACCAACTTCACCTGCGGCTATCATGTTTACGAACAGTCTGTTGAAAGCCTTGGGGTATTTGCCGAGAGCCTCTGAAAGTGTCGCGCCACCTTCGATATCATCGGCGACGTATCCGATAATTCTCCTTATTTTGCCTCCCTTATGCTGCTGCTCAAGAATCCTCAGCGAGCGCAATATCGCAAGACCGGCGTCCTGCAACGTAGAGAGCTGACGTGCAAACTGAACTATATATTTCAGTGACACCCTGCCGCCCGCACCACGACGACGCTTCGGGGCGGCGACGGCGGCAACCTTTTTGGCTGCACCCTTTGAACGAACCTTCGTGGGTATAAGGCCCTTCTTGCGTATCTTGCTTATCGCCTCCTTATTGCTGAGAGCCTCTATCTCGGCTCGCACCTCCTTGCCCCTGGCATCCAACGCTTCATACTTGAATACTGGCATCTTAAAACACCTCCCAACTTCAAAAACATCCGACTATCCAACCATCTCGTTATTGGCTGGTGGCAATCGTTTCTCTGGCCACTTCCTCGATTGTCGTTGTCCCGTCGTAAACGAGGTCAAGCCCGTTGTCTCTAAGCAGCCTCATCCCGTTTCTACGTGCGGCCTCACGCAACACAGTCGTTGAGCTGCGCTTTACGACCAGGTCTCGCAATTCATCGTTAAACGTCATAATCTCGAAAACACCTTTCCGCCCCCGGTATCCGGTGTTGTTGCACTGCTCACAACCTTTCCCATAATAAAACTTTTTGCCGGCGACCTCATCGCCAGTAAGCCCCAATTCCAACAACTTATCCTCATTTGGCTCGAATTGCTTCTTGCAGTTGCGGCAAATCTTCCTTACCAGGCGTTGCGCGACGATTCCTTCTAATGTAGCGGTCACAAGAAACGGCTCAAGACCCAAGTCGAGAAGTCGAGCAATGGTACTCGGCGCATCGTTGGTGTGAAGCGTCGTGAACACCAAATGGCCCGTCAACGACGCCTGAATCGCAATCTGTCCCGTCTCCAGATCTCGAATCTCACCCACCATAACAATATCGGGGTCCTGACGCAAAATGTGCCGAAGGCACCTGTCAAAGGTCAGCCCAATCTCCGGATGTATCTGTACCTGGATAAGACCGTCAATATCATATTCCACCGGATTCTCTGTTGTAATTATCTTCGTCTCAATGGAATTTAGCTCTTTGAGCGCCGAATACAGAGTTGTCGTTTTCCCGCAGCCGGTCGGCCCCGTCGCTATCACGATTCCATTTGGCTTGCGAATCAACTGTCTGACCTGTTCCAGGTCATACTCCGTCAAACCAAGCATCTCCAGCTTCAGATCAAGCTGGCTCCTGTCCAATATACGAAGCACGACGCTTTCACCAAACATGGTCGGCAGAACACTTACGCGCAGGTCCACCGGATTACCGCCGACCACCAGAGGAATCCTGCCGTCCTGGGGAAGACGCCTTTCGGCGATGTCCAGACTCGCCATGACCTTTATACGCGAACTGAGCGCAACTGCAATATGCTTCGGCGGAGGCACCATCTCATAAAGGATACCGTCAATTCGATAGCGCATCTTGTACTCATTCTCAAAGGGTTCAAAGTGTATGTCCGACGCCTTGTCCCGAATGGCCTGAAGCAATACAAGATTCAACAACTTTTTCACCGGATTCGACTCTGCCAGCTCCTTGAGCTCCTCAAGGTCGATACTCGCGTCCCGGCCACGGAATTCTGTTAAGGTAGTGTCCTCCTCAATCTCACCTATCAGCTCGTTGATGCTCTCTTCCTTACCCGCATAGTGCTTGTTCAACGCACTTTCCAGCGACGCCGGGTCGGTAACCTTCGCCCTGACGGTAAAGCCCATCAATGTACTCAAGTCATCTGTCGCCCGAAAATTGTCCGGGCTATCCAGCACAACGGTCAACTCGTTTCGGCGTTTGTCATATTCAAGCGGGACAATGCGGTATGTCCTGGCCATTTGAGCAGGTACATAGGCAATCACATCACTTGGAATCTCATCAGCATCCAGCTTTACGAACTCCATCCCCCGCTGCCCGGCAAGCGCTATCCCAAGATCCTCCTCATTCACCAACCCAAGCTCCAGCAAAATCTCCCCCAGCTTCTGCTTACCACCACGCTGTTGCTGTACCTTCAGGCACTCGTGCACCTTGTCTCGCGTCAAAACCCCCATCTTTGTAAGGATTCGGCCCAATGCTCTGCCCTTTAACTGTTTTACAGGTGGTATTTTCGCCATTTTATCGTCCTACCCATGTCAAATGTTTACTCCATACACCATAGATCACGTTGCTTCCCCACTTATATTATACGCACGTAAGGCGTTATCGGCAAGATAATTAGGGAACTGACACTTAGTAAACGCGACAAGTCTCTTGCAAATTCGCATCAGAAACCGGTATTACAACCAAACAGCAAAGACAATGCGGTTAGAAAGCGAATCAGCAGTGTGACACCTGGCAAACAGGACGTCCCTTCAATCTTAGAGCGTCCTCTCGCCAGAACCTGTTCGGCTGGCCGCTCCTGATGGCACGACATGACGCACAACTCGAATCGTGAGGGCCTAAAAGAAGGTTGACCAGAGCCGGGTCTATGTCTTCAAAATAGGGCCAAAACCTTTCACTTCCTCCTGCACACTTATGCCCGGCTGTTTTTTCTCCGCCTTTTCCAGTAAATCGCTCGGTGAGCGTGCCTTATCCAGCATCTCCTCGAGGGCAATCTTGCCCGTGTCATAAAGCGCCCAAAGGTGTTCGTCAAGAAGCTGCATGCCCAGCTTCTTACCAGTCTGGATACTCGATTCGATCCTGTATGTCTTATTCTCCCGAATCAGGTTCGAGATCGCCGGTGTCACTACCATAAACTCGTACGCCGCGACCCGACCCTTTCCGGTGGCTAATGGACAAAGGGCCTGGCTAAGCACAGCAATAAGGTTAATGCTCAACTGGATACGAATCTGTTCCTGCTGGTCCACAGGGAAGGCATCGATAATCCTGTTGATGGTCCCCTGGCAACCCGTCGTGTGAACGGTGCTGAAAACGAGGTGGCCGGTCTCGGCGGCCCTGATCGCCGCTGCCATAGTCTCGAGGTCACGCAATTCGCCCACCAGGATTACGTCGGGGTCCTGACGCAATACCCGGCGAAGGGCCTCGGCAAAAGTCGGCACATCCATTCCGACCTCACGCTGGTTAATTATGGACTTCTTATGGTTATGATAATACTCGATAGGTTGTTCAACGGTGACAATATGGCGATCAAGATTCTCGTTAATATAGTTTATCATGCTCGCCAATGTCGTGGTTTTTCCGCAGCCGGTCGGCCCTGTCACCAGAAACATTCCCTGTGGCCGGCGGCACAGGGCCGAGCAAATATTCGGAAGTCCTATCTGCTCGAAACTCATAAGTTCGGATGGAATAAGTCGCAACACCAGTGAGACGTTGCCCTTCTGTCGGAAAATCGCGGTTCTAAAACGCCCTGCATCACCGAAGGCAAAACCGAAATCGGTGCCACCAACCTCCTGAAGTTCCTGTTGATTCTTCTCAGGGGTGACACTTTTCATCAGGGCGACGGTATCGTCCGGCTCCAGTACCTTTGTCTCAAGCGACCGCAGACGCCCGTGGATTCTGAGTACCGGTGGTCGGCCTGTTACGAGATGCAAATCCGAACCACCCATCTTGATACATGCTTCCAGCAACCTGTCAATATGAAGTGTTCCCATTTTTTAATCCTGTACTATATAAAGATTCAAGTCTCTGCGTTTTAGTGTCTCATCACCTCACTTTTGTCTCTTGCTCGTCAATAACGAGGCCCTCCGCTTGTGACGTTCTGGCCACTTCCGCCGGGGTTGTTACCCCATTGAAGATTTTAATCTTCCCGTCCTCAAGCAATGTCCTCATTCCCCCGGCGCGTGCGGCTTTGCGCAGTTCACCGACCGGCGCTTTGGCAAAGGCCAACTCTCTCAACTCGTTATTCATCTCGAGCAGTTCGAATATGGCTATTCGGCCCTTGTAGCCCGTGTTCTGGCATTTGGCGCATCCGGCCCCTTTGCATACCGGCGTCTTCTTCAACTCCTCCGGTTTGATATTAAGCAATCGAAGATAGTGTGGGTCCGGTTCGTCATCGACCACCTTGCATCCGTCACAAATAACCCTAATGAGTCGCTGCGCCATGATAGCCTGTATTGAGCTGGCAACCAGAAACGGCTTTACGCCCATGTCGAGCAGACGAGCGATTGCACCTGGGGCGTCATTCGTATGAAGCGTGCTGAAAACGAGGTGGCCTGTAAGGGCAGCCTGAATGGCAATATCCGCCACTTCGCCGTCACGAATCTCACCGATGAGGATAATATTGGGGGCCTGACGAAGCATTGACCGGAGGATCTTAGCGAAGGTCAAATCAATCTCCGGCCTGACCTGGCACTGATTGATACCGGTAATGTTATACTCGACGGGGTCTTCAGCAGTAATAATTTTCTTGTCCGGGCGGTTCAGCTCCATCAGAGCAGAATACAACGTGGTGGTTTTGCCACTACCGGTAGGACCTGTCACGAGGAAAATGCCATTGGGCCTTTTGATTATTTTCTGGAATCGCTCGTGATCATCAGGCTCGAAACCAAGTGCCTGGATGCCGATATTTACGGATTCCGGGCGCAGGATACGCAGCACTATACTTTCACCGTGATAGCCCGGCAGGGCCGACACACGGAAATCTATGTTCTGGCCGTCCACCGGTCGCATGATTCGGCCGTCCTGCGGAAGACGCTTCTCGGCAATATCCATACCCGAAAGAATCTTCAACCGAGTGGTCACCGGTGCCTGCATATTCTTCGGGATATTATCCCTTTCTATGCAAACACCATCAATACGATAGCGCAGACGCACCCTGTCGGACATCGGCTCAACATGGATGTCGCTGGCCCGCATTCGGCAGGCCTCGTCTATTATCAGATTTACCAGCCGGATTATCGGCCCTTCTTCTTCGTCCTCTTCGGCCTCAGCGCGATGCACTTCCGCTTCTATCGCGTGCCCGGCGGCGGCAAGCTCTGCCGCTGTAGCGTCAATACTGCTTCTGACTTCATCCAACTTTTGAAATATGTATGTCTTTATCTTGGATGGATTCGCATAGCAGCATTCCAACTCCGCGTTCAAACGAAACCGCAGCAAATCCAGCGTATCAAGGTCGAGCGGGTCACTGATAATCAGCTTCAGCCTGCCGTTATCCATCTCCAAAGGCAGTATCAAATGCTTCCTCATCAACTCCTCGGGAATAAGTTTCCTCGCACTTTGAGGAATCTCCTGTTCGTCGAGATCGATATACTCCAGACCGAACTGTTCTGCAATCTTGCGGCTTAAGTCCTCTTCGTTAATCAGGCCCATATCAATCAAAGTCTCACCGAGCCGCTTGTTATCGGCCTTAGACTTCTTTATCGCTTTGACCAGCGCTTCCTTCTTGACCAGACCGCTGCGATAAAGTATTTCGCCTAAATGTCTTCTTTTTCTTGGCATAGGCCTTCAACCATTTACAGTAACTCCCCACAGATTTTCTATTATACCAAATTCCCGAAGTTTAGTCAAATTCACAATCTCAACCTGAGCATATTTATCGCCATAAGGGCCGCTCGATAACGAATATGCTCTCTTGTATGAGAAAAAATATACCGCTGGACATCCAGCAGGTCGCCCGCATCCACAGCGATATAAACCAATCCCACCGGCTTTTGTTCGGTTCCACCGCCCGGCCCGGCTATTCCTGTGACCGCAATGGCAAAATCCGTATCCGCCCTGTCTCTGGCACCTTTTGCCATCGCACGAGCCACTTCTTCGCTGACAGCACCGTGTTTTTCGACCAAGGCCCTGTCAACTCCAAGCTGACGTATCTTCGCCTCATTGCTGTAAGTTACCCACCCATACGTAAAATAATCGCTCGAACCGGGCACATCCGTCAATAACTTAGCGATAAGCCCGCCGGTACACGACTCAGCCACGGCAAGCCTCTTTCGGCGGGCGCCAAGTTTTACGCCCACAACCTCAGCTAACGTTTGCTCATCGGCGCCGTAAGCCAAATCGCCCAGAATCTCCCGGAGCTGATGCATGTCCTTTTCGACCATTTCCTCGGCAACATTTTTGTCTTTGGCGGTCGCGACAATGTGCAGGGTGATGATACCACCGCTGACCGTACAGTTGATAAGCGGATTTCTGTCCCGCTGCATCAAATCACCAAGCTTTTCGGCAATGACGGATTCGCCCGTCCCAAAGCAGTTGAGTTTTCGCATGAGAACAACCTGCCCGCCACCGGCCTTTTTGAGCTTGCCGGCAACAGACTCAGCAAACATTTGCTTCATTTCGGCCGGCACACCGGGAAGGCAAACAAAAATCTTACCCTCGTGTTCGGCTATAATACCCGGTGCGGTGCCTACATTGTTCGGCAGCGCTTCAGCACCAGACGGAACATACGCCTGAACCTTATTATTTTGGGACATCTCGATACCGCGTTTTGTAAAGAACTCCGATATTTGCGCTAACAGCTCCTCTTTGAACTCCAACTGCACACCCATAAATTTCGCCAGTGCCTGCCGGGTCAGGTCGTCATCGGTAGGGCCGAGCCCCCCTGTAATCAACACGATGTCCGCCTGCTCGGCCGCTTGGGCCATGGCGTTAGCTATCAAATCTATCTCGTCGCCGACTGTGTAACAGCTAACGGTCGGAATCCCCATCGATAAAAGCTGTCTGCTCAAGTACCCGGCATTGGTGTCAACAATCCGCCCCGCCAAAAGCTCATTGCCCACGCTGATTATGCCGGCCTTTTTCATGACGCACTTACCTTGATTAGTGCTTTAACCACCCCATCGTGGTATCCGGCGACCATATCAAAGGCATCTTGGGCTTGTTCAAGTTTGAATCTATGGGTTATCATAAAGTCAAGGTTTGCTTTGCCCGAGGTTATCAAATCAATCGCCGTTTGCGTGCACTTGTTTTGTCTGCGAACATTTAGTATGGTAATTTCCTTCCTGCGCATCTTATCGGGTATGAACGACACCCGCTCAATCCTCGGAATTCCGAGAACCATCAGCTTACCGCCCGGCCGAAGCAATTCTATCGCCTCATCAAGTGTGTTCTGCTCACCGGCACATTCAAAGACAATGTCCATTCCGTCCGGCTCTTGCCGCTTGATGGCTTCAACAATATCTTCTGTGTCGGGATTACCCGACCAAACTGCGCCCGCTTTTTTTGCAATCTCCATACGCTCCTTAACCTTATCCGTCGTATAAATCGTCTCTACGCCCTGCGCTCGTGCGGCAACGAGGCAGCTAAGTCCTATCGGCCCGGAGCCGAGAATCGCGACCTTCGTATCCCCGGCCAACTGTGCAGCTTTGACGGCATAGACACCTATTGCGAACGGCTCACACACAACCCCCTGCTCAAGTGTAATCTTTCCCGCTGTCGGAAAGCAGCACTCCTGCGGCATTACAATATATTCGCACAGACACCCCTCCGCCTGCCCCGGACAGGCCAAGAATTTCAGATCTCTGCAGGTATTGGCCCTGCCGGCTTTGCACTGGTCGCACTGGTGGCAGGATATCGCAGGCTCTACAACAACTTCGGCGCCGACTTTCACCATCGTAACTTTATCACCTACCTGGTCAACCATTGCCGTGCATTCATGGCCGACAATCCACGGGTACTGCACAGTATCCGAGCCGATTTTTCCCGTCTCGTAGTAGTGCACATCACTGCCGCAAACACCTACCCACTCAACCCTCAGCAGAACATCCGTATCTTTTTCTATCGCCGGGGCCGGCACATCCCGCAACTCCATTTGCTTAATTCCGGTCAGAACCTGCGCTTTCATAGAACTGCCTTTCGATCTATTTTGGGCATTTTCATAGAATTTTCTTTTCCACCGGTTTCGCTCAGGGGGGCTTCAAGAATCGGCTGGCTGAATAACTTGCCAAGCGAAGTATAAACGACGACTTGCTGCTGGCTGCCTGGCTCGGTTTTACTACAACCGGCAAAACCTAACAAAATGAATCCGAAGCCAATTAACTGAACAACTTCTCATAATACTTCCCAAAACTCGTTTTCAAAAACTCAAATTTCCAAGCTACTTACTTTGTTTCTTTTTCAATAACAGGCTCATCAATTCCTGAGACATAGATGAATTTTTTCATATAAAAAACATTCAATTCTTAATGGGAAGTCCATAGCAAAGCATATGGCATATCTTCGTTAAATATCTCTTCATCCGTTTCAGTTTTGTCCAGCAAGTTAGGATCGCGTTCTCTCCATCCTTTCCCATACTCGAAATCGAACAAAACATATTCGCCCCCGTGCTTAACGCTGGCCTTTACGGGTGCAGGAGGTTTTTCATACACATTGAACCAATCTACTTCCTGCCACTGCCCATTTCTGTATATGAGGTTACCAATCAGCGTTCCATCTTGACTATACACTGCTTTGGCATCGAACTGACCATCAAAATCAACATCCGTGTAGTGCGGACCGGTGAATTTCTTAGACACTAAATCATAGCTTACGTACATTGCTCGTTCCCATATTCCCTCTTTACCCGAAGAACGAATCGCAAATACGAGGTTGTCAGAGTTATTATACACGGTGATAGCGCATAACCGACAATCTTTAAAACTCCCGCACACAAGTCGTCTATCGAGGCCGTCATAGACGTTAAACTCGTATACTTCACCTGACTTATCTTTTAAAATTGTTATAAAGGGGTAATCTCCATTGCGGACAAGCAGAGCTTCACGGCCTAATTTCGTCATATAAGCGGTAACTCTTATATCTGCGAATCTTCCAGGTAGCACCAAATCTTCAGCATGAGGCATCCTTCTTCTTATATGTTGCGCGGTCAGCACAAAAATGATGCCCAACAGAAATCCACACAATATAAGTGCCACCATCTTCACAATTCTTGCTTTTGCCACGATTATTCCTTTCCCTTTCCTCGAGATGCAAATTCTACAATCTGCGCCTACGAACTACGAACAATGAACTACTAACTACCTACACATTAAATCTGAAGTTTATGACATCGCCGTCGTGGACGATGTAGCTTTTTCCTTCAAGTCGCACTTTTCCTGCGGCCTTGACGGCCTTTTCGTCACCTAATTCCTTCAGGTCGTTAAAAGCCATGGTCTCAGCCCGGATAAAGCCGCGCTTTATATCAGTGTGAACCTTGCCCGCTGCGTCTAAAGCGCTGGTGCCGCGCCTTATCGGCCAGGCGCGCACCTCATCCTTGCCTATCGTCAGAAAACTTATCAGCCCAAGCGTCGCATAACAGCTCTGGACGAATTTATTCACAGCAGGGGCTGCGATTTGCAAATCCGCCATGAATTCGGTTTGGCTTTGAGCGTCTAATTGGGCCAATTCACTTTCCAGCTTCGCACATAATGAAACAACCTCCACCGATTCATCCAAATTGTCAAATTTGAACTCTTGGGCCACCCGCTCCTCTGAAATATTGACCACCACCATCACAGGTTTGGCCGTCAAAAGACCTAATGACTTTATAAGCTCAAGCTCATGTTCATTTTCAATGAGGCTGCTTACCGGCTTTTCCGCCTCTAATCCTTCTTGCAGTTTCAATTGCACCGCAAGTTCAGCCTTGTCATGGGCCTGGGTCTTCGTGGGCTTGTGAATCTGCTTTTCCAACTTGTCGATGCGCGTTGTTACCAGTTCAAGGTCTGCCAACAAAAACTCCGTCCGCAGCTCCGTCAAATCCTTCGCAGGATTCGCGCCGTCACCGTACGCTTTTACGACTATTACAAACATATCGACCATACGCACCTGCTCGAACAGCCGCCTTGCCGCCGCCTGCGTGTGCTCGTCCACAAAAGAAAGGCCCGGCAAATCAAGACAATCGACCGTCGCGTGGACCGGTTTTCTGCGCTCATAGTGCGCAGCCAGCCAATCCAGCCGTTCATCCGGTACCGGCACGACCTCTTCGACTATGCCCACGCCGCTAGCCCGGACGGGCTTGGCACTGATTGCCGAAAGAAGCGTGCTCTTGCCCGATTGCATTAGACCAACCAGTGCGACCTTCATTTATTTGGCCCCTTGTTCATAAACGCTATTTCCGTGACAATCGTAAGCCACTATCGCGGGAAAATCGGCTATCTCTAACTTCCGTATCGCCTCGGCGCCCAATTCTTCATAAGCAACCACCTCGGCTGAGGTGATATGTTTGCTGAGCAGTGCCCCCGCCCCGCCGATTGTCGAAAAGTGAGCTGCACCGTATTTTACGAGCGCTGCGCGAACCTCTTGGCTGCGATATCCTTTGCCTATCATCCCTTTAAGTCCGGCCGCGATCAGCTTCGGGCTGAAGGCATCCATCCTTGAAGATGTCGTCGGCCCAGCCGCTCCGATTACCTGACCCGGCCCTGGGGGCGTAGGCCCAACAAAGTAAATGACCTGGCCTGTAAGGTCGATGGGCAACTCTTTACCCGCGTCGATAAGCTCGCACAGCCTCTTATGCGCCATATCGCGGGCCGTATATATGACGCCGGTAATCAAAACCTCATCGCCCGCCTTGAGCGACTTTACATCCTCATCACTCAACGGCGTATTTAGACGCTTTACTTCGCCCATCAGACCTGCCCTTGTCTTGGCTACGAACGATTAATAATGAACTACGAACTAACACCAGTATATTCCATCTATGAACTTTTATCAACTATTGACTAACGTCAGCGTTTAGGCTAAACTGTCGCGGCATTAACGGATTGCCAAGTGTTAAATGTAAGAGTTTGAGGAGCTGACCGTGGCATATAACTGTGTAGTGTTGATAAAGCAAGTGCCTGATACAAAAAGGATTACGGGCGAGGCGATGAATCCGGACGGGACTGTGAACCGCGGGGCGCTGCCTGCGATTTTCAATCCCGAGGACCTGAACGCCCTCGAATTGGCCCTTCAAATCGCCGAAAAGTTCGGCGGCAGCGTAACGGCAATCACGATGGGCCCGCCAGCCGCAAGCGAAGTCCTGCGGGACTCGCTCTATCGCGGCGTGGACGATGCGATTTTGATTACCGACAGGCGCTGTGCGGCAAGCGATACCTTAGCTACAAGCTATATTTTAAGCTGCGCCGTTAAGAAACTCGATTATGACATTGTCCTTTGCGGCAGGCAGGCCATCGACGGTGATACCGCCCAGGTAGGTCCGCAGTTGGCTGAAAAGTTAGGCATCACTCAAATCACCTATGTCGAAGCACTCATCGAGCTTGAAGATAAGACTATTACCACACGCCGCAATATCGGCAACGGCTGGCAGGAAGTGAAAGCCGAACTTCCCATCCTGCTGACCGTCATCGGCGAGGCGAACGAGCCAAGGGCCACGGCTGCAAAGAGACTTATGAAGTACAAAAAAGCCCGCACGCAGTTAGAAGTTGCCGAGGCCTTAGCCGAGGCGAACCGGCAAGCTACTGAGGCCGAGGTGAAAAAGCTCGCTGATCTGGCTGATAGCGAGTGCCGGGCGCTTGAAGAAAAAGGGTTGCTTATAAAACTATGGGATCTGGATTTATTAAAGCCCGATTTTAACTGGTGCGGCCGGGACGGCTCGCCGACCAAGGTCCACCGCATCCAAAGCGTCGTGCTTGAAGCCAAAGAAAGCAAAGAAGTTGAGCCGACAGCAGACGGAGTCAGCGAGATGATTCACGAACTGATCGAAGGGCACACCATTGGATAGTAACGGTTGAATGGATGACTTTGATATAAGGACTGGAATATGATCGACGTCAATACCGCTGGCGAAGTCTGGGTCTTTGCCGAGCAGCACGGAGGCAAGCTTGAAGATACGCCGATTGAGCTTTTGAGTAAGGGCAGGGAACTTGCCGACAAGCTCGGGGTGAAGTTGGCTGCGCTGCTTCTCGGCGACAATTGCACGTCGCTTGCCGACAAACTGGCCTATTACGGTGCCGACAAGGTTTACTTGGCGCAGCACACCCTGCTTGAGCGCTATCAAACTAACTCATACGCGAAGGTGATTTACGATTTGATCCATAAATACGAACCGCAGATTGTGCTCTATGGCGCAACTGCCTGCGGGAGAGATCTGGCCCCGCGTATCGCCAGCGCCGCAAAGGCGGGCCTTACCGCCGACTGCACGGACCTGCGAATCGGCGACCACAAAATCGGCAAGACCAACACAGTTCACAAAAATCTGCTCTTCCAGATTCGCCCGGCCTTCGGCGGCAATATCATCGCCACGATTATCAACTACGACCGCTGGCCCCAGATGGCAACGGTCCGTGAAGGCGTAATGCCGATGCCGGAAGCCGACACCAAAAGAAAGGCCGAAATTGTTACCGAATCCGTCCACATCTCGGGCGATGACTTACCACTTGAGATTCTCAAAGAGCACATGCAGGAAAGAAAGGTTGACCTGAAAGCCTCAAGGATAATTGTCGCCGGCGGTGCGGGCGTAGGAAGCAAGGCCAACTTCAAGCTCATCTGGGACCTTGCCCATAGTCTCGGCGGCGCCCCTGCCGGGACAAGGGCGGCTGTGGACCTTGGATTTATCGACCATGACCACCAGGTCGGTCAGACCGGCACCACCGTAAGGCCCAGCCTCTATATCGCCGTCGGCATAAGCGGTGCGATACAACACCAGGCGGGCATGAGCGAGAGCAAAAAGATTGTTGCAATCAACAATGACCCGGATGCGCCGATTTTTAGCATCGCTCATTACAAAATAGTCGGCGACCTCAACGAAGTCGTGCCGATGATGACAAAGGCCGTTAAGGAAAAAGTATAATATAGTTCTTAGTTTTGAATTTTTAGTTGTGAGTTTGGGACCCAGAAATGGCGAATTTTTATAGAGATAACGACGATATTCAGTTTCTGTTCAGGCATATAGACCTTGCCGGCCTTGCCGACTATATGGAAGAGGGTTTTCGTTTTGCAGATGAGTTCGACTATGCTCCGGCCACGGCCGAAGAAGCTGTGCAAAATTATGACCTTGTGCTCGATTCCTTAGGCCAACTCAGCGCCGACTTCATCGCCCCTCGCAGCGAGGATATAGATAGAGAAGGTAACACGCTCAACCCCGACGGCACCGTAACTTACGCCAAAGGTATCGCAGAATCGCTCGACGCCCTCACAAAGGCCGACGTAATGGGCTTTATCCTCCCGCACAGGTTCGGCGGTCTGAACTTCCCGAATCTTATCTATTCGATGGCCATTGAAATCGTCTCACGTGCCGATGCATCGCTGATGAACATCTTCGGCCTGCAGGGAATCGCAGAAACCATCGACGCCTTCGCTTCTGAAGATATAAAGCAAAAGTATCTGCACGACTTCTCCATCGGCAAGATCACCGGTGCCATGGTACTGACCGAACCCGATGCCGGCTCGGATTTGCAGTCCTGCAAGCTCCGCGCTTATCAGGCCCAAGACGGCAACTGGTATCTGAGCGGCGTAAAACGCTTTATCACCAACGGCTGCGGCGAAGTACTCCTGGTCCTTGCCCGCAGCGAGCAGGACAGGACCGGCGGCCTCGGCCTCAGCCTCTTCGTCTGCGATAGAGGGCCAACCGTGCAGGTGCGAAGGCTCGAAGACAAATTAGGCATCCACGGCTCGCCCACCTGCGAACTGTTCTTCGACAATACGCCCTGCGAACTCATCGGCGAAAGACAACGCGGCCTGGTTACCTACGTCATGGCCCTTATGAACGGGGCGAGAATCGCTATCGCCGCGCAGTCCATGGGCATCGCAGAAGCGGCCTACCGTGTCGGGCGCAACTACGCCGCAAGCAGAATCCAGTTTGGCGGCCCCATCGAGAAGCTGCCGGCCGTCCGCGACATGCTCATCGACATGAGGGTCACCATCGAAGCCGGCCGGGCACTGCTCTATGAGACCGGCCGGGTAGTCGATACGGAAATCGGTCTCGGAAAGGCCCTTGCCAACCCCCCTGCCGATAAGGCCGCTGCAAAAGAAATTAAGAAGCAACATCGCAAAATCAAAAGACTCGCAGCAATGTTGACGCCGATGAGCAAATATTATTGCTCCGAGATGTGCAACACCGTCGCTTACGATTCCATCCAGGTCCTCGGCGGCAGCGGTTACATGCGCGACTACGCCTGCGAACGCCACGCCCGCGACGCCCGAATAACAACTATCTACGAAGGCACAAGCCAGTTGCAGGTCGTCGCCGCAGTCCGCGGCGTCTCCGGCGGCACGTGTGAAAAGTACCTCGCCGACCTCGCTCGCGCCGAGTACGACGCCTCCCTCAAAGACCTGCTCGATGTCCTGGCCGAAGGCACAGAGCACCTTAACAAATCAGTCGCCTTTGTAAAAGATGCGGGAGTCGAATACATGGACCTCTACGGCCGGCCCATCGTCGATATGGCAATCGATTTGATAATCGGTTATTTGTTCTGCGACCAGGCAAGCACAAAGCTCGATATGCAGGTATCTGTTGCAAATGCGGATTCTAACGGCGAGCCGCAGACTATCAGCATGAAGGCCCGAAAGGCCGGGATTGCCCGTCGCTATATAACAAAGAACGCCCCTAAACTCGCCGCCCTTGCCGAGGCAGTCTGCACCGGCGACAAATCCACCTTTACCGAATATAACTCGCTCATCGGCCCGGTCCCACAGGAACTATAACGAAACCCCAAACCTTGTTCGCAGTACAACGGCCTCGGCTAATTGGTTAATTAGCCAAAACCCCGCGTAAAACGCGGGGCTAAATATTATCTGTTGCTTTGGGCAACAAATACTAATTATCCTTTCCAAACAACAGTTCAATGGTTTCACGGCCTGGCCCTCAAAAGGCCTCCCGGCCCAGTTCGTTGATAGTCCTGTTTTTTCAACAGTGTCTTTATCTTATCGGACGCTTATTCCATTATGGAGCGAGAAAAGACTTGACAAATATGCCTGTATATGTTACCATAAAGTCCTATTATTCTCATTTGGAGGGTGGTAAAGTTCGAGGGGTGCCGGGGCGTAGATGCCGGCCGGTGTATTCTAAAATGGGGGTGATTAAACAATATTTGCCGATTTAGATTTCGGCAGGAGGGTAGGTGATGAATTTTATGAGAAAGTCCTGTAGAAGAAATGTTAGACATCTCGTCGCGCACTTTTTGATATGCTGTCTGATTTTCAACGTGCCGCTATCAGTTGTCTTAGCTGACGTGGTCCTGACGGACGTTGTAAACGGCAATATCACCGTCAATTCCGGCGGCAACACGACCAACATGACCGCTTCGGACGGCGCAATCGGGCGGTTCAGCGATTTTGATATCGCCTCAACTCAATCGGTCTTCTGCGCCCAGCCCGGTGCTGACGCCAGAGCGCTATTTAATGTGTTCAGTGTCGACGGCACACAAATCTATGGCAGGTTTGAGGCGACGGGTAGTATCTACCTTCATGACGCAGCAGGTATCCTGATTGGTCCCGGCGCCGTGATAAACATGACCCAACTGGTGGCCACCAGTCTGGCTCTGTCACACGAAGATTTCCTGAACGGGCGCGATATATTTGCCGGGGGCAATGCGGCGGTGATAAACCAAGGTAACATTTCTGCAGAGAAAGTTGCGCTTATCGGCAAAAAGGTCCTTAACACCGGTACCATAACCAGCCCGAACGGGTATGTTGTGATGGCGGCAGGAGACAAGGTTATTCTGGGCCAGCCGGGCAGCAACGTTATTGTCGAGTTAGCTTCGGTTGATGTTCCAAAGGCGGCGGATGGCGCACTTGCGGATATGGCTGACGTCGCTAACGAAGGCACAATCGATGCGCAGGACGGAGTGATAGTTCTCGCCGCAGGTGATGTGTTTTCCAAGGCGCTGAATCTGGGTACTCTGGCCGCCACCGGCGGCAGCGTCACGGTCAAAGCCGCACGCGTGGGTCAATTCGGCACTATCAATACCGACGGCATCGAAGGGGACGGTGGTAGTGTTAATCTAACCGCTACCGAAGTGGTTGCTTTGGGCGCCGGCAGTATCACCACGGCAAACGGCGGCACCGACGGCGACGGCGGTGAGGTGATTGTATATTCACCGGATACGGCATTGTTCCGGTCGGGCGGGAGAATCGAAGTGAAGGGGGGAAGCGAATCGGGTGACGGCGGTTTTGTAGAAGTTTCGGGTAAGAAGCACGTTGAAGTCAACGGCACTGTTGACAGGACGGCAGTCAACGGCGAAAGCGGCATGTTACTTATCGACCCGACTAATATCGTCATCACGGACAATGATGTTGATGACCCCACCTGGACGAACCATGACTTTGCTCCCACAACTGCCGGCAGTGAAATAGATATTGACACTCTGGAGAACCATCTGGACCTTGGAGATACAACTATAAGCACAACTTCAGGTTTATCCGAGGCGGGAAATGTTACTTTCGCAGCACTCAGAAATGTTGCCAATAGCACGGACCACTCATTGACCGTCAATGCCGACGGCGACATCAACTTGAAAAATCGCAGTGGAATCCTTTTTACAGGCGGTGGAGGTGTCGAACTCAATGCTGATGGAACCATCAATCTCAATGCCGATATCCGGGCTGATGATGTGACACTGAACGGCGAAGTAGAAGCTTTCGGACTCTCTAACCGGACACTGGACGCCGGAGCAGGAACACTGACGGTCACCGGAGATATTACAAAAAGCGGCGCCGGTAAGCTTATACTTGCCGGTGATAGCGGAATAAACCTCGGCGGCGATGTAACAGGCCACGCAACCAACAGTATAATATTCCAAGACACGGTCTATGCCAACGGCAGCGGCGATCAGAAATTCGATACCGAGGTAGGAACATTGACCGCGAAAGGCGATATCACCAAAACCACAAGTGGCAGTCTCTTCCTCAAAGGCCGCGGCGGTATAGACCTTGACGGAACAGTAGATGTTGAAAAAGGCAGTCTTATCATACAGCATTCATTCACAGCAGGCGGCAATTTGACTGCTGAATATAGCGTAAGATTATTGGATGACGGTATCTTTGACGGTGAGGCTGACCAACTGGTAGAGGCCAGAAACGGTACCCTTACCGCCGAGGGCTGGCTCTGGAAGGTTACGCCGGGCAATCTCGAACTGCGCGGCAATACCGAGGCGGGAACAGATGCCATAGACCTCAAAGACACAGTGCATGTCACGGGAGGTAACATGTATGTGTATACTGCCGGGGGTAACGTACAAGTCGGTGGCGATTTGACATCTGATGAGGGAGGAGTCTCAATCATCGCCGAAAACGGCAAGATATATACCCAAGGCGGTGACAACGACACGCTCAACGTGACCATAGAAGGTTATTCTAACCAGGATGAAGGTCTTGAACCGGATGAACGTCCAGGGGTTGACCTACCCTGGGGCGAAGGTAAGGCGGCAATAGTGCTTATGAGCAAAGAAGATTTGAAACTCGGAGAGAACAGTTTCCTGAAGGCTGAAGGGCTGTACTACGGTAATAAGGTTGATGACCGAGTGGCAATTGATTTCCTGAATGAGTCAGCCAGTATCGGCGGCCATAACAGAAAAGAAGGCGATGCTATTGATGTGGCGATTTATGCAGCAAGTACCGAAGGTAATGTAGAAGCCAATGGTGGTATGGCAGTAACGTTTCCGTTCCCTACGAAAGCCCCATTACCCGAGTTGAACACCGGTGCGACAGTTGTCCTGGATGCCGACAACACTGTGAGTTTTGACCCTGAAGGACTTAGGACTTTTGGCAGTGGAACATTCAGCCTGGAAGTGTGCTCGCGTAAAACAGAATGGCTAAAGGATGCGGTTGCCAATGTAACCTTGCCTTTTGCCGGAAACCCTTCGTTTATGAGCACTTTCCTTGGAGTTGGCTATGATTACGTCCTTCGCGGTGCAGGTCTTGATAATCCGGCCATCGACGACGGCAAGGCCTGGGTGCTGGAAGACCCATCGACCGAAGAGCCGGCGCATCTGGATGCGATGGCTTACTTTGAAGAGAGGCCCCCATTTGAAGTAGAAGATGAATGTCCGGCTTTGATGGCCTGGGCTGCCGAGGAGCTTGGGCTTGAAGGCGACATTCAGACCTATCTGGCGGGCGCTTACGTCTATACTACGGACCTGCAGCCGTGCGAGATGTGTGCCAGACTCCGCGACGCGGCCACAATTCTGGCCGATGAGGATGGCGCTCAGATTGCGGCACTGGGGGTGGTAATCAATGAGTTTGCAGCACCTGCGGCGCCAATCTCCGAGGAACAAATGGCCTCGATCGGTCAGGCATTAGCTCTTCACAGCGATGACGGGACCTATTATGCCGCAGCCGGACAATGGTTGGACACCCTTGTAGAGTATATCGGTATCCTCAATTCCGAGATTGGCTGGTCGATGGCTGACTCGGCGGCGTTCGTTACGACCAAGTACGTGGCGCCGGCCACAGCCGACGTTGATGCAACTGTCGTGGCATACGTTGAAGCACGGCTCGCGGCATTAGGCGGCTAACAAATGAGTTGCGCAAGATAAGATTGGATTTAAAAAGGGTGCCTCTTTCGAGGGGCACCCTTATTGTTTTTTGCACAATTGTATCGGCGTCGTAGTATTTCATTCAACAAGTCTGGCGACAGGTTCGTAAGCAGCCAGGCTGCTCTGACGTATTTGCCAGGCGCGGCGCACCAACTGGTCTGCCTTCGCCACGTCCCCGCTCTCTCGGCGCACTTGCGACATCGTTTCCAGTACATCAGCCACGTTTGGATGGCGGTCATCAAAGATACTCTCAAGCGTGTTTAACGCCTTGGCACACAGTTCCTGAGCCTCCAAATATTTGCCCTGGTGCACGTACAGCTTTGCCATGTTGTTAAGGGCCATTGCGGTATGGTCGTTATCCGGACCCAGCGAGCCGGTCAGCACTTCGACCGCCCGCGGGCAAACATTCTGTGCTTCGGCATACCTGCCCTGAGCCAGATACAATCCGCCAAGAGCAGCCAGGACCTTACCTGTGAGCGGATGTTGGGCGCCCCGCTTATCCCGGACGGCAGTCATCGCTTTTCGAAGGACCATCTCTGCTTCGGGGTAATCGGCGCCGGCCAGGTAAATCCGGGCCATTGTCAGCCATGTTGGCGCTATGGCATGATGATTGGTGCCGTAAACTTCCTGTTGCGTTTTCAACGCGCGATCAACCAATGTCTGCGCTTCGGCAAATCTTTCCTGAAGCACATACAACTCGGCCATGTGTCCGAGCACGCCCGCCGTGTAGAGGTGGTTCGGCCCATAGCTTTTATTAATCAGGTCCATCGCCCTGGAATAATAAGTCTCAGCTTCGGCGAAGTTACCCTGTGCGGTCAGCAGGCCGGCGACATCGACCTGGAATCCAGCTATAAGATGATCATCGGGTTTGTGGTTTGCCAGCATGATGGCCATCGCCCGGTCCAGTACGGGCGCAGCGAGGCGATATTTACCGCGGGCCTGATAGACCGAAGCCAAAATCCTCAACGTGTACGCTACATACGGATGGTCCCGGCCGTAGGCCTTTTCCTGCAGTTCGAGACCCTCGATGCACATCTTCTCGGCCTCAGCCAGCCTGGCCTGGTCCCTGTACAGCCATGCCAGATCAATCAGACACAGACTAAGCTGGGCGTCGGAAACATTCCCTGACCGGGCCAAGGCAACCGCCTGCTCGGCGAGGGGCTGAGCTTTTGCGTATTCGCCGACAGCCATATATACCCGCGCCATCGACCGCAGCGCGTTGGCCGAGTGAGCCGTTTTGGATAAAGCCGACTGCCCCTCGGCTGTAGCGGGGCGAATCAGGGCAAAACCGCATATTAGAACAAAAACGAAACGGCTTATATGCCGTTGTTTCAGCGGTAACGCTGTCTGTGCCATTGCAAAATTGCCCGCAAGTTTCAAAATAGAGGGTTTTCTTTCACCTCATTAACGGTCTCAGATATGTTTCGTAAAATATCGGCCCTCGCTTAACCAACCTGATGGTGTCCTATTTGCGGTGGTTCAAGGAATGCATTTATTTGGCCTGGCTCGTGGATTTGGTGATATGCTGGAAGAAAAGGAAAATACGTGGAAGGATTATCGGGTGCAATTTCCGGCTGGTCTTGTTGTCATGTTTAGGAGTTGGGTTTGTTGAGACAGCTTTAGGGGCACGCAGGACTTCAAAGTCCCAACGTGCCCCTGTGAAAGGCGACGATGTTCACAGCATCTCGACGGGAGCTACCCGCCTATGCTTCAATTTTTGGTCTAATTATTTATACAATTTCTACCCTCGTATTTTACCGATAGTTTGTCCTTATAGTCAAACAATAATTTTTGTAACCAAAGGTATATGCAGCACTTACGATTGCCAGCCGGTATTATGCAGTGCAATACAATGCCTTCGTATGACAAAAATAAGGAGCATTTTTATTGACAAACAGACAAATTATGATACAATTCTATTGCATTTCTTGAATTGCAAGTGTGGAGGAGAGGTTCTATGCAAATTATTATCAAGTGATCGATAACATGTCAAATATTGAAGTAAGGAGAAAGTTCTGATGAAGGTAACTAAAACCACAATATTATTCCAAACCGCTTTCAAAAAATTCTTTTACTATATGTCATCAATTATAGAGACGCGACTTATATTTTTTTTGTTTTTATTATTCCATCGATATCCAATGATGCGGTTATAAACAGAGTTGAGATTTTTTCAGCCAAGTCGTTACGAGAGCATTAAGTTCTTCATCCCAGTAATTGAACCTGGCAATTAT
>SDBT01001478.1_pt1 | contig 41506 bp, 32 predicted proteins | sample 2277101 | NCBI WGS metagenome assembly SDBT01 (sample SAMN10404973, study PRJNA504765) | marine sediment metagenome | isolation source: marine sediment core GS10_PC15, 103 cmbsf | place: Arctic Ocean: Southern Knipovich Ridge | collected 2010 | reverse complement strand
TTTATGCAGCATGACAAGACCCATCGAAATATGACCGACCAACTGACCGCTATCGGTATAAGAAAATGCCATATCATAAGTAAGCTCTTCGGTCTTGCCCATATCGTGAAGAATTATCCCCGCAATTACAAGATCTGACTGAACATTCGGATAAAGAGGAAGGACCGCACCGGCAACTCGAAGCATATTATGAGTATGTTCGAGCAATCCGCCAAGGTAGTTATGATGCATCATTACCGCCGCAGGAACATTGCAGAACTTCTTCATCAGTTCGACATCACCGATAAACTCACAGACAAGCGACTTCAACCGGGGATTCTTGATACTCAAGGCCGCCTTCTTGACTTGCTCGAACATCTGCTTAACATCATTCTTCGTCCTGGCAAGAAAATCATCAAGATCAACCTCGTCCGCTTCAACAACACTAACATTATTCACAACGACCTGTAGATTATTCTGATAAAGCTCACTTCGTCCCTGAATCCGAACGAATCCCGGCTTCGGCAGTGATCTATAAACTGCCTCTGTCGCCTGCCACATCCGACCGTTAAGCTGACCCGTCCGGTCCAAAAGATACATCGCTATATACAAATCACCTCGGCTGGTGCTTCGCAAAATCGGGTCTTTCACAACAAAAACATCATTTATCTGTTCACCAGCCTGAATATCACTAATAAACTTATGGGCCATCCTGTAACTCCGAAAAAAAATTAAAAGCGTCTAAGCAAAAACTATAATATTACCTACTAACACTTTTAGCAAGAAATGTTTTAATATACTGATCTCAATTGTATGTTCCCGTTTATCCGCGGCTAAGTAACTTAAGAACAACCAGTTACGGTTTTATTCGCGGACATTTACTACCCTTAAGGGTATACTAAGCCCTGCCGTTCCAATCCACGATTACAACCGTTATATTATCATGCCCACCCGCGTCATTCGCCGCCTGGATCAACTGATCACAGGCAACTTGAGGATCAGACTGTTTTTTCAGGATACCAGCGATATCCTTATCGTCCACCATGCCCGTAAGACCATCGCTGCACAACAAAAGCCGGTCCCCGCGAACAAGAGCAAAAGAACGTATCTCAGCCACCGCCTTTTCTTCCATTCCAACATAATGTGTAATTTCATTGGCCGATTCATGGTCCTCGGCATCTTCGGCTTTAAGCTCGCCGGCCTCTATCAGTTCAGTTACAACCGAATGGTCCCTGGTCTGTTGTACGAACCGACCTTTGCGAAGTCGATATATACGGCTGTCTCCAAGGTGAGCAAGGTAAGCACGAGCATCCCTGATAAGGACCAAAACAACTGTCGCACCCATACCTTTATAACCATCTTCACTGCCCCCTTCCATATGCAACTGACGGTTCTGTTCGACGATTGTTTTTCTCAAAAGACGACGAACAGCCTTGGGCCTCGAAGACCTTAGCTTGTGAAGCCGGGTATCTATCATCGAAGAAAGATCTTCCGTCACAATATTCGCTGCGAGTTTACCTCCACGATGCCCCCCCATACCATCGGATAATATGAATAGACCGCTCTCAGGTTCGACAATAAAAGAATCCTCGTTCTGAGCCCGGTCTTTACCTATATCTGTCACACCGGCCCACTTAAAAGGACCAGATGACAACGCCTCAACAACTTTGTCCTCATCCATGAAGATCCCTACTCTAATCTACAAAATACTAACATACTGAAATACTAACATACTGACATACTAAACAAGACACTGCTCGCACCAGGGACACCACTTCCAGTAACCTGAATCAATCGACCAGCCGCACCTGCCGCATAGCTCAGGAAAAGACCGGATCTCCCACGGCGTCCTGACTTTACGCCGGCACCACGGACAATAACGCATAAAACACATCAGCTTGCCTTTGCAGCATTTACAAACACCATGATAGCGAATACCTTTGGTTGGAACCTCGCTCGGGGAAGCAAATCCCTCACCATAGCACCAGGGACAATAACGCCACTCCGGAAGTACTCCTCGTAGGCAGCGATGACAAACATGACTAAACTTGCTCCTGCTGTCAAAACGATTACGGTCACTGCCGCACCACGGGCATATCTGCATACTCTCGGATATCGGCTCATGGCACTGACTGCACTTATGAACACTAACCAGAATCTTACCATACCGCCTGCCAAAAGCTTCCCTGCGCATCTTCAACCAGTCATGCCTGACATTATTTTCAACTTTCGGACCAAGTGTCACTCGAAGATTTTTCGGGATCGACTGCCCAAGTGCGTTCAACATCTGTTTCGCGTTGGAAAACCGTTTTTCCGGATCGACTGAAAGAGCCCTGCGCATAAACCTTACCATCGGAGCGCTCGTCCGGTCGCGAAATCGCTTCTGACCACGAAGAGGCCAACGGAAAGGCCAACGAGGTAATACATCTGTAATAAATTCGTAAAGAATTAATCCCACCGCAAAGCAATCGCTCTGGTAAGTCGGACGACCGTATGCCTGCTCCGGTGACACATATCCGGGAGTACCGAAATCGTCCACCGTCTTCATACGACCCTTGAACTGAAGAGAAATACCAAAATCACCGATCGCCGCCCTTCCGTTCGGAAAAAGAAAAATATTACCCGGAGTAACATCGCAATGAACAAGACGATGACTATGAGCGAAAGCCAAACCATCGAGAACCTGCAGAATTATCGACAAAATCCGGCGAACCGACATCGGCCTCGAGCAGTCATCCAGCGTCCGAACCGACAATTCTGTCGCAAGAACAAGATGTCCGTCAATAATATCCGCGTTCTTGACCGGCATAACATGACGATGCCGCAGCTTCGTAACCATGCGAACTTCATGAAACAACGTCTGGTTGTCACGCTCTCCGTTGAAATTCTTCAACGGAATCTTCAACGCAACCCACATCCCCTCGACACAGTCCTTGGCCTTCCAGACCTCGCAACTGCCCCCTTCGCCAAGCCGACTATCGAGCCGATACTTACCCAGACGCTTGCCTCGGCGAAGATCCAAAACCTTTCCGGATGTTACTGCTTTCTTAACCATCTATAATAAAACCAAAAAAAAATAAGAACCGCCCGACTAAATCTTCAGGCCTACGATAATTATACCAGATTCTATCCGATCACTACCATACTACAAAAAATATTTCGCCTGTTTTTTTCTACTTCCTCTCCCAAATCGAAGACTCTCCTTTTGTTCTTGCAATCAACCCGATTTTGCGATATAAACATACCTCTGTTTTCTAATATTTCTTGAGAAAAGGACAGACCATGAGATACAGCAAAATGTTAATACCAACGGTCAAGGAAGTACCATCAGACGCCGAGACTACAAGCCATAAACTGATGATCCGGGCCGGACTCATCCGCCGCGTAGCAAGTGGAACATACACATACCTGCCCCTGGGCTTTAGATGCCTTCAAAAGGTAATAAACATCGTACGCCAGGAAATGAACAAAAGCGGAGCCCAGGAAATCCTGATGCCCTCAGTCCAGCCAATCGAGCTATGGCAAAAAACCGGCAGAGACATCGATTATGGCGAAACGATGGCAACTTTCAAGGACAGACACGGCCGAGTGAACGTCCTGGCACCGACCGCAGAAGAAGTCGTCACAACAACCGCCGCAAACGAAATAAACTCCTATAAGCAGCTACCAATAAACATCTACCAGATCAGCTTCAAGTTCAGAGACGAGTTCAGACCACGTTTCGGCGTCATACGATCAAGAGAATTCATAATGAAAGACGCATACAGCTTCCACACAGACCCACAGAGCCTCGACGAAACATACAAAGTAATGTACGACACATACTGCAGCATCTTCAAACGCTGCGGACTCGATTACGTCATCGTAGAAGCCGAATCCGGAGAAATGGGAGGATCAGGCTCACACCAGTTCACAATACCATGCGAATCCGGTGAAGACGTTATCGTATATACCGAAGATGGCTCCTACGCCGCAAACATCGAAAAAGCCGACGTCGATCCCCTCCCCCCCACTGTCGATCCTCTGCACCCCACTGTCATTCTGAGCGAAGCGAAGAATCTCCCCCCCGCAGAAGATATCCACACGCCAAACGTCGGATCAATCGAAGCCGTCTGTGATTTCCTGAAAACAAAACCAAACCAGATGGTAAAAACTCTCATTTACGCCTCAGAAGGAAAAACAATCGCAGTCCTTATCCGCGGCGACCACGACGTAAACGACGAAAAACTCACCCAAGCCGTCACAGGAGCACACATCGAACTGGCCGACGTCGAGACCATAGAAAAAGTCTCTTCCGCAAAAGTAGGTTTCGCCGGACCTGTAGGCTTAGCCGAAAACGTAGATAAAATACTCATCGATAATGCCGTCGCCGCAATGCCAGTATGGATAACCGGAGCAAACAAAACCGACTATCATACAAAAAACGTCGTACCCGGAAGAGACTTCTCTCTTGAGGATGCCCAGATAATGGACCTTCGCAACGCCGTCGAAGGCGACACCCACGACGGTAAAAAACTACTCTTCAAAAACGGCATAGAAGTAGGTCAGGTCTTCAAACTCGGTACAAAGTACACCCAAAAACTCGGTGCCAAATTCCTCAACCCCGAAGGAAAAGAGCAAGTCTGCCTCATGGGCTGCTACGGTATCGGAATAAACAGAATCATCGCTTCGGCAATCGAAGCAGGAAACGACAAAAACGGAATCATCTTCCCAATCTCCATAGCACCCTTCGAAGTTCTAATAACAAGCGTAAACCAGGACGATGAAAAGGTAGCAAACGTAGCCGAAGACATTTACAAACAATTACTCGAAAAAGGCATCGAAGTCCTCCTCGACGACCGGATCCTCCGAGGCGGCGTAAAATTCAAAGACGCCGACCTAATCGGAATACCCGTTCGCATAACAGTAGGAAAAAGATCCGTAGCCGAAGGAAACGTCGAAATAAAACTAAGATCCGAATCAGAAAGCACAAAAGCAACAATAGAAACCGCAGCAGAGAAAACCGCAGAAATGGTAACATCATTAAAAGAAAAACTAAAACCATAACTGACAAAATCAAAAACAACTAAAAATTAAGAATTAAAAACTAAAAATTACTTATGTGGGAACTGAATTCTCCAAAACCTGTTAAGTTGATTATCGGCATCCTCGCCGCCAGCCACGAGACGCTCAGTGCAGCAAGAGAAGAACTCTATACCCGATTCGGAACCATCGATCTCGAAAGTGACATCTGGATCTTCGACCAGACCGATTACTACAAAGACCAGACCGGTGATAACATACTACGCCAATTCGTCACCATAGAAGAGCTTGTCAATCCCGCCCTGCTCGCGAAAATAAAGCTCAAAACAAACAAAATCGAACGAAAATTAGCTTTGCGACTCGCCCTGAACGTTCCAAGACCCATAAACCTTGATCCAGGAATTATCGAACCTTCGAAACTAATCCTGGCCTCGACAAAAAACTTCTCACACCGAATATACCTCGGAAAAAAAATCTACGCAGAAGTAACACTCATTTTCAGCAAGGGCCAATGGAAAACCTCCGATTACACATTCCCTGACTACAAACAGCAGAAATATTTCGATTTCTTCGATAAGGTAAGGATCCGGCTGGTCGAGCAGTTGCGAGATAAGCATAATTGACCCCGGATTTCCCAGGTAATAGGTGACAGAAGAACAGGGATTTGATAGTATAGAGCTTATCGAGACCACTCAAGCTGGTTTTGACTATTGTAATCGGAGAAATCCGGCGATGTTACTATCCAAGTCAAATACAAGTGCTCGGCACAAGCAATGGTCTTTATGCTTGGTGCTCTTCGCTTCGGCATTGATTTGCCACGCTTCACAGATGGCACAAAAGGAATTGCCCTACTACTGGAAGCTCACTCGAAGCTCGCAAATAGTCGTCAAAGCCAATGTTATCAGCGTCAACGCCAAGGTTAAATTAGCCGTTGACCATGTGTTCAAGGGAGAAAACGTACCTGAGAGTCTCGAGTTTCCTACCCCCGCCGTTACAGAAGTAATACCTGGCAAAATAGTATTCGATGGTCCTGAGCTTGCCAGATTTGCTGTCGGGAAACCTTGCATCGTATTTCTCAAGACAAACCAATTGGGTGAATATGAACTCTTACAATTAAGAATGAACATTTTGGGAATAGTTGAGAAATGCGTGCAGGATGTATTGACGTTTGACGCAATGGACGGCGATGAGAGTGACAAGTGCAGGATGCTGGTCGAACTGGCCATATCAGCAGAAGGATTACGCTCTGCTGAAGTGTTCCAGGAACTCAATAAGTACAACAAGCCCGAACTCCTTGAGCTATTAGAGCCTCTCAAAGAATACTCTCATACCAAACTGCATTACATCTATTTGCTCAGAGATAACCAGAATCCGGCGACAACAAATAAACTGCTCGACTTACTGCGAAACAACGACTCAAAGGAAGTCCTGAGGAGAGTTATTAAGGCTTTGCAGCGAAAGAATCCGCAGGACGCCGCAATATCGACCGAATTGTTGAAGTATCTTACCCATGACGATTTATATGTACGCGAGAGTACAATTTTTGTGTTGAAATATCGTCACGATCTCGACGTTTCAACTGAAATAAACGGTTGTCTGGACGACGAGGAACCTCGTGTCAGAGCGGCAGCCTTGTACTATGTTGCCGGCGCGACTGAGTCTGCAATCATTGCGAAAATCAAGAAGCTCACCCACGACTCCGATGAACACGTTCGGGCAGCAGCCTATAAGGCATTGCCATCAAGACCGTCCATGTACTACAAGTTTCTCTGGGCGAGTTTTCTGGACAAGTCAGAATGGGTTCGCAGTGCTGCCTCAGCCGGAAAGCTTGACGTCCTATGGGAATACAATCCTCTCATTGTATCCTTGATGTTGCTCTGGCCCTCGATCTTAGCCGCGGGAATTGTCGTTCTCTCATCGAAACCCTCTCATGGAAAACGCTGTATTCGCGTAATACTAACAGGTACGGTAGCCGGATATATTGCAGGGATGGTTGGCGGGTATTTGACGGGCAGATTCTATGTAGGCAACCCTTTTTTCAACTCGATAATTCTTATCCCGCCGGTTTTCATACCTTTTGGAATTCTGCTCGCCGGGGCTGTCAGCAGGTACGGCAAGAAAATGCCACTCGCGATTTTCCCACTCTTCGGGGCTATATTCTGCGGATTAATTGGACTTATTTCATTAAACAACGCACTCTGGCTTTTTCTCCTGGCAAGCTTCATTGTTTTGGACTTGGCTATGTTAATATGTCCAATACCTAAGCCAGTGGTCTGCTCTCCTGAATAAGAAAGGATTGAAAACAACGCTTAGAACCATGAGGATCAAAACTCAGCACAAATCTTCACAGTAATGGACTGTGAGGGCTCAGTTTTAGTGGAGAATAATAGAATTAAAAATATACAAAAAACAATTCACTTTGACTATTTGCCCGCCATATTGCATTATAATAGCTTCGGCAACAATTAGGTTTCGAATTGTAATAATGCTTTTGTTAGGAGCAGTTTTATTCAGACCATAACCAAATCAGCTTTGGCTCTTTTCGCGGCTTCGTTCATTTTCTCGATAGCACTAACAGCAATTGTCCGAATCTTCGCCCTGAGAACCGGATTCGTTGCCAAACCCGCAAAAGACAGGTTCGGCCAAAGAACAGTCCCCTTAGGAGGTGGTATCGCAATCTTCGCAACCATAGCCGCCTTCATTTGCGTCTGCGTCCTGTCAATAAAGTTCGTCCTTATCCCAGGCCATCTTCCCGGCCTGGTCAAATCCGCAAACATCGATCCCGCGGACTTCCTGAAAAAATTAGACCAACTAATAGTAATTCTACTGGCAATTTGCACACTCTTCGCACTCGGCCTCTGGGACGACAAAAAGCACCTCGGACCGTTCTTCAAACTGTTCGTACAATTCGCCGTAGCTATCGCCGTAGCGGCACTCGCTGAAACACGAGTCGAATTCTTCATTGACAACAAGATAATCACAACATGTCTCTCAGCATTCTGGATTGTCCTGATCATAAACGCATTCAACTTCCTCGACAACATCGACGGTGCCGCCGCGGGCATCGCGGCAATCTGCGCGGCAATCTTGCTGATACCCGCCGTTATAAGCGGCCAGGTATTCGTCGGCTCACTCGCGATCGTACTCGTCGGAACACTAATCGGATTTTTAACTTTCAACTTCCCTCCGGCCAGAATCTACATGGGCGACGCAGGCTCACTCGTCATAGGTTTCTTCATCGCCATGCTGACCCTGCGGACAACTTACTACCAACAGGCAAATTCCGGTCACTTCTATCCGGTCTTCATGCCCCTGGTCGTCATGGCCGTCCCGCTCTACGATTTTATCAGTGTCACCATGATTAGAATATCACAGAAAAAAAGCCCATTCGTCGGAGACACACAGCATTTTTCACACCGACTAAAAAGACACGGACTAACAGACACTCAGACAACATTGACATTATACCTGGCAACCTTATGCACCGGCCTCGGAGCTGCTTTCCTCTACCAGGTAAACCTCGCCGGCGCAATGTTGATCTTCCTGCAAACATTTATGATACTCGCAATCATTGCCGTCTTTGAATCTACCGTAAAAAATGACAAGAACAAGAAACATACCAACTCAAACTAAAACCAAAGGCCGGACAGTATTTGAGTACATCCTGCTCACCGTATGCCTCTTGCTGCTCGCTCTGCGAACAACATACACCGAAGGGCCAAACCCCCAATCCTCAAGCCAACCCATCAACCTCGGCGACAATCTCTACAGCATCACCCTCTCGTTAATAATCCTGATCTCATTTGCCCTCTGGCTCGTCAGCGGAGTATTCTCGAAAAACTTTACATATCGGCCAAAAATAACCGAACTCGCCTTCCTGCTCTTTATACTCGCCGCCATCATCTCGACAACGGTTGCTTCCAACAAAAGAGACGCTATCACAGACTCAGTTGTCGTACTCTCCCCGATTGTTATGGCCTTGCTGCTGATACGAATTCTCGATTCAACAAGTAAAATCAGGCTCGTCCTCGTCTTCATCGCTGCCCTTGCCATAGTTACCGCTTTCCAGTGCACATACCAGACCGTCGTCGAAAACGAAGCATGGATATACCGCTACCAAAACGACCCAAACTCCATCCTCGGCCCGCTCGGTATCGAACCGGGCACACTCAACCACATGATGCTCGAACACAGAATCCTCTCAAAAGACGTAAAAGGATTCTTCACAACAAGCAACTCGGCTGGCTCTTTCACCATGCTCGCGCTCTTCGGGGCCGCGGCCTTATTCCTAACCGAGCTAAAAAAACTAAAATCAAATCCCGAAAATATCACCCCACTAATAACCACCGCCCTGGCAGCCCTGGCCGTACTCGCGGGCCTGCTCCTGACAAAAAGCAAAGGGGCGATACTCGCGGCGATAATTGCATCGGCAATGTTCGCTATCTGGCTCGCACTCGGCAAAAAACTCTTCGCACACAGATTCAAATTACTAATCCTCTCTATCATCCTTATAATAATAATCACCTCAGCGACTATAACCTACGGCATAAAACACGACCGACTACCCGGCGGCAATTCGATGCTCGTTCGCTGGCAATACTGGAAAACGGCCGCGAAAATTTATGCAGACCACCCAATTACCGGTATCGGACCGGGAAACTTCGTCTTTCACTACCCGAAATACAAAGACTCCGCCGCACTCGAAACAATCTCCGATCCGCACAATTTCGCACTTGCATTCCTGACCCAGTACGGACCATTGGGCCTGGCAGCGTTCGTACTGCTAATCTTAACTGCCCTGCTCCGGCCGGCATTAAAAAAACCGCCTTTGGATCCTCACGAAACCGAAGAATCAAATAATATTCCAAAGAAAACCGCAATCGCAATTTCAATTACTGTGGTTCTGGGCCTGCTGATTATCCGCCCACTAATCATGCCCATCGGTATCGACGGCGATACCGGTCTGGCAGCATTCGAAATCTTCACCTCATTCATAACCCCCGTCGTCGCATTCGCCATAGCACTCTGGCTCTTGCGACCGGCCACAAACACACCAAAAGAAAACAACACAAACATCTACATGGCCACCCTGTTCTGTGGGATCGTCGGATTTCTCATTCACAACCTCATCGATTTTGCCATCTTCGAGCCAGGCGTAATGACAACATTCTGGATGACCGTAGCATGTCTGGTCGCGCTATACAGAATACAACAAAAAGAAAAGCCAAAATTTCCGCCCCCATTGCTGCCCAAACTCATATCTACTATCACAGCAATACTTATCGTAGCCGTCGTCATAAATCACGCCCTCGCTCCAGTTGCAAAAACCACCGCAAAAACCCGACGCGCACTAAGCAATTTTCTCAGCGCGCATCAACTGCTCGATGAAGCCGCAAAAGAAGATCCGCTCGATCCGGCCCCGCTGAACCTAAATGCAAAACTCTACAGACAGCATTACGAGCAGACCGGAAAAAACCAGCCAATCCTACTCGAAAAAGCAGTCGAATGCCTCCAAAAAGCCATCCAAAGAAACATTACCGACTTCAAAAATCACGAGGCCCTCTCAGACATCTGCAACAGCTTAGCCGATATCTCAACTTCAAATAACAAAAATATATGGCTAAACAAAGCCCTCGATAGTATCCAAAAAGCAATAGAAAGATACCCCGGATTAGGACGACTGCATTTCAAACTCGCACAAACCGCCGAAAAACTAAACGACAAAACCCTCGCACTCGAAGAATACAAAAAAACCGTCAGGATCGAAGACAACTTCCGAGACCTCTTCGCAACAATGTACCCCAACCGCCAAATCGTAAGCCGACTCGGAAAAAAACAATACAACACCGCTAAAAACAAAATCGAAAAACTAACAAAACCAAAATAACCTCTATCATTCCCGAGCCCTTCTCATTGCGCTGAGCCGAAGGTGAAGTCGGAGCCTGTCCCGGTGCGCCAGGGACTCGTCGGGGTCATTGCGAGCGAAGCGAAGCAATCTCAACCTATCAGATAAATGCTATACCCTCTACGTTTTTAATGTTTTGAACATTGAGATTTTGGTAATTATGATTTGTTTAGAATTTAGGATTTAGTGCTTAGGATTTCCCTATTCTCCCTCTCATTCACTCATCCACCCATTTACTCATCTACTCATACACTCATTCCAACTTACTAAGCACCTCATCAGGTATATCAAAATTCGCATAAGTATTCTGAACATCGTCGTGATCTTCGAACGCATCCATCAGCGATACTATTTTGTGGGCCAACTTCTCATCGGCAACCGGAACTGTATTCTGCGGCACCATAGAAATCTCCGCCACCTCTATCTCAATCCCTTGCTCTTCCAGCGCCGCCTTGAGCTTCTCGTAAGCCGCAGGATCGCAAGTAATACCATAGACCTCACCCGTATTTTCCATATCGTCCGCGCCGGCATTTAGAGCAATCTCCATCAGCGTATCTTCATCCGCCTTATCGACTGCAACGGTTATCAATCCCTTCTGGCTAAACATCCACCCAACACAACCGCTCGTACCAAGTGAACCGCCATAACGCTCGAAAATCTTCTTAATCTCAGGAGTTGTACGGTTACGATTGTCAGTCAGCGCATCGACCATTATAGCAATACCGGACGGGCCGTATCCCTCATACAGAACTTCATCATAATTAACCGCCCCTAATTCTCCGGTACCTTTCTTGATCGCCTTTTCGATCGTATCTTTAGGCATATTAGCCGCTTTGCCCTTGTCGATAGCATATCGAAGAGTCAGATTCGAACTCGGATCCCCGCCGCCGTTCTTAGCCGCAACAATTATCATTCGAGCGATCTTACTCCAGACCTTACCACGCTTGGCGTCGTTAGCCGCCTTCTTATGCTTGATACCTGCCCAATGCGAATGACCTGACATAATAGCTCCCGAAATATAAACAAAATCATCAAATCTCACAAAACAGGCATTATACCCCAAACCACAAAAACATTCAACCTCCCTCTAAACATGATGTTGTCATTCTGAACGAAACGAAGTGAAGTGAAGAATCTGGCTTCCAAAGCATTTTCCCCACCGATATCTATCCGCTTCACCATTCACTCTTCACGCTCCACGACATCTACACCGGCCCCGGCTCCAACTGGTCCTTCGGACTATCCGTATATCGAGAATACCACCTCAAATCACTAAATCGCCCATCTATTGACATAATATACTGATCCCAATTGAATTTTACCGTTTTTCCGCCTGCTGCGACGAGCGAAGCACGGCGAGCGGGTAAGTAACTTAAGAATAACCAGTTACGGATTTATTCGCGGACATTTACTACCCTTAAGGGTATACTATGAATTGCCCGAGCAAGTTCAATCCGCTGCTCCTCATCCCTCCGCCCTAAAAGCCGCACAATAATACCAATGTCCGAGCAAACAATAAACTGCCAATCCGTTACCGCAATACCTAAGTAACCCACAAAGAAAAATATCCTCTTACCATTTAATACACAATCCACCGACCACGCAAAGTCTCGATAATTATCCACCGGCTCAACAACAAATTCGGCTCGACCTAATTCCTTCTGCAAAAACTCACATAAAGAATACCCCCTCGGATGATCATACTCCGATGATTCTTCAAACGACGTCTTAAAACTCAATATATGCCGCATATACCACCTCTAAATCAGTTCGTCATTCCAAGTCCCGGCGCGCCGGCAAAGAATCTGGCCAACAAATGGAAACTCAATATCAGCGTTCTCAAACCAAAATGCTCCGCCAGATTCTCTAATTACTTGCGTTTGCGTTTACGCCCAATCCTGCGAGGCCGACGCCGACGAATCTTTTCGATGGCGTCAAGGTTTTGTTTAGCCGCAACACCGATACTATCATTCGAGACCAGCCCTTCAAGAATCTCGGCGGCCTCATCAAGTTTGGCACCTCGGATCAGACAAACACCAAGATTAAGTTTAGCCTCATCACCGAATATCTTAGGATCGAATCCGACACTGCGGTCGTAACTATGCTGCTTACCCATCTCAATCAGTTGCCGAAGTCGCGACTCAGCCTGCTCGAATCGACCCTGTTCGTAATCCTGCTTGGCCAATAACCAAAGCAAAGGCCCCGACCGCCCAAACCAACGCCCCGAAAGTTCCTGTACTTTCCTTTTAGAAACACCAGCCGGTAACTCCTTCTTAGGTAATTGCAGTAGCGTCTCAAGCAGCAATGCCGCCTGCGGAGTCGGAGGATTCTCATCATTGATGTATTGACTTAGATTCGCCGTCGCTTCACCCAGAACACCCCGCCAGCGATTATCTCCCAAAAACAAAAGCGTACGATAAAGCTCGATCTGATAATACAACCGCCCAGGCCGGTCCGCCAACTCAAGCTCTAACAGTTTTATATCACGTTTAAATTTTTCCGCCCGACGCGGCCCGGCAAAACCCCAATGCCGAATCCGAACCCCGCAAGTCTCAATTGTTTTACCCTCTTTTGCGGCTAACGAAGGCAGCGATGGCTCAAACTGCTCGTGGTGTCGTCCTAAGAGATGAATCTTCGGATGGTTCCGAAAAAGCCGCGGCAGCCACATCTCAGTATATAAATCGGTTCGTGAAAGATCGGTCAAATCCTGCCTGAGTATAAGATATGCGAAAACATCGTCTCGTGAAATACACCGACCAAGCTCTTCAACCGATTCAGACAATAGTGCCTCATCCGCATCAATCCAGAATATCCAGTCTCCTCGGGCCTGGCTGAAACAAAAATTCCTCGCCGCTGAAAGATCGTCACACCATGTAAAATGACTGATTTTCGTACCAAGGGAATTTGCTAACTTGACCGTATCGTCAGTAGAACCAGTATCGGTTAAGATTATTTCATCGGCTATCGGCTTAATAGAACCGATTACTCGATCCAGGTTCTCCTCTTCATTTTTCGCTATCAGGCAAACACTAAGACTCATAATGCAGCCAGTTTACTCTTTTCGTCGCCGATATAAAACAAAAAGTCCCCCTGCCCCAAGCAATACAATGGTAACAGGCTCAGGGACTATCTGAGATTCAAAAGAAATCTCCCCGTTATTACTCGCTGTAGAGAAGTCAAACAAAACACTCGAATCAGTTATCTCCAGACCTCCGGTAACACCACCGAAATGCCAGCCATCCAATCCGCCAGTAAACCAGGGTATATTGTCCGGATTATCATCCAAAAGATGTGTAAAAATACTCGCTTCACTTGATGAAAAATACGAACTCCAGGGATCTCCCTCTGAAGCTGTTATCCCTAAATTTACGCCATTAATGCCTTCGACGTATTGCTCCCCGCTGACATCCCCGTACAGGCCAGCAGCGTACCAGTACAAATTATAATAAGATTGAGCATTTGTAGTCGTAAAAGCAGTGAATGCAGTAGTTTGACCTGCTGAAAAATCTCCAAGCTGTATTGCGCCAAACGGAGTTTCAATGCTGGAGTAACCTAATCCATAGATAATAAATAAATGTGATATGTCATTCACAGCAGGCGATACTGTACCTGAGAATTGGACAGTAACAGTAGCTGCTGATACCTCAGCTGGCTGTCCCACCTGCCAGCAGGTTGCTAATACTGCCGCCAGACATGCTGTTTTGATACCTTTTCGAAGTCTTCTAAGGATCTTTCTCATTTCACACCTCCCTTACATATAGCCTCGGGCCTTAATCATTTATTTACCTGAAAAATGAAAATTCCGGCTCTTTTACAGACAACTCCATTGCCCGGATTCTCCAGTCAAAACTAAGCATAGCATAAAACACGACTATATGTCAACAATCTTCTGAATTTTTTCCGATTTTTTTAATCTTTTTAGAAAAAATTCGACTAAATAATCAAAATCTCCAGCTACGCTTAAAAAATCCTCCTTATCGCCATCAAAAGCATATTGACATGATTCTGCGTACAGCTACACCCCATAAGACCGATCCGCCACAGCTTACCAGCAAAATCGCCTAATCCGCCGCCGACTTCGATATTAAACTCATCCAGAAGCCGTCGCCGAACCGCAGCTTCATCAACATCGGCTGGAACCTTTACAGCATTTAACATTGGAAGCCGCAATTGCGGTGCAACTAAAAACTCAAATCCCAGATCATCGAGACCATCGCGCAGCAGTTCGTGATTGCGCCGGTGACGCTCGAATCGCTCCTCAAGTCCCTCCTCGAAAATAAGCCGCATCGCCTCGTAAAATCCATAGATCATCGAAATAGGTGCCGTATGGTGATAGGCCCGTTTTGCACCGCTCCAGTACTTCCTCACCATACTCAAATCCAGGTACCAGCTCTGCACCTTCGTCTTGCGATTATCCATAACCTCCACCGCACGCGAGCTAAACGAAACCGGCGAGAGTCCGGGCGGAGCGCTGATACACTTCTGCGTCCCGCTATAAACCGCGTCAATCCCCCAGTCGTCGATCCGGACATCGGTCCCGCCCAACGATGTCACCGCATCAACCAGAAACAGCGCACCAGCATTGCGCGATAACTCACTTATCTCTTCAAGCGGTTGCAGAACTCCGGTCGAAGTCTCGGCATGAACAATAGCCACCAGCTTCGGACTACACTTTCCCAATGCCTCTTTAACCTGCGCCGGATCAATAGCCTGTCCCCACGGAGCATCAACCCGAACCAGCTTCGCACCGCACCGCTCGACAATATCACACATCCGATTGCCGAACACACCATTAACACACACAAGGGCCTCGTCACCCGGTTCGAGCAGATTAACAAAACACGTTTCCATCCCCGCACTACCCGTAGCCGAGACAACAAACGTCAGATCATTTTCGGTCCGAAACAAACCACGCAGCATATCCTTAACGCCATCCATAATCTCAATAAACTGCGGATCCAGATGACCGACCAAAGGAGTAGCCATCGCTTTTAGCACGCAGGGATGAACATCGCTGGGACCGGGCCCCATTAAAAACCTTGCCGTCGGGTTCAATTCCTTATTCTCTGACATAATTCTTTCCTAAAAAAAAGCAGCAATTTTTAACATAAAAAGAAGCGTTTAGCCTATTTTCAACCCTTTCGGGACCGACTTTGCGACGTATCGGGATTGCCCCGTGTCCCACGACGACCAAAAAATTATAACAGCAATGCCAAACGATGAAAAGAAAAAAGAGCTTGACTTGTTAAGAAAAGTTTTGTATTATGAAGTACTTATTATGCTGCAACAAAGTGTTTAGTGCTAAAGGGAAATCCCAGCTTAATGTTATTGGCAGCAGTTTATAAACAAGGAGACAGTAGTATGATGCGGTATATCTTTTCGTCTTTAATCCTTTTTCTCTTACTGATTAATGGAACCGGTTGCAATAACCAGCAGCAATCCAAGCCTGCCGATTCTGTACAGCAATCACAAACCCGGGTGTACGAGGTCTTCGGAATGGACTGTCCCGGATGTCATGGAGGTCTCGAAAAACTTGTAAAAAAAATCCCCGCCGTCGAGGACGCCAAAGCTAACTGGATAACAAAGCAAGTGGTTGTTACGGTACGGCCCGGAGCCGAATTGAACGATGAAGATATTTATGACGCTATCAGGCGGTCAAATTTTACTCCGGGTAAGAGAATTAAGTAATCTTTCGGGATGAGTTACAAAAGATGAAAAAATTGTTATTAGTGATTTTTACAGGTGCGGTAATAAACGCACTCTTCCCAGAAAACGCGGCGGCCTCGGGTATCAGCGTCGATGCGGGTCTTACACCACCACAGGACCGATGGATTTTCAGAACTCAGTTTCGCTATATGCAACGCAAAGACGATCCTACCGCAATGAATAAAAAGATGGATACGTATGCGTATCCCGTTGTTATGGCATATGGATTTCGCCCCGACCTGACTTTGATGATCAGACAAACAGTCAAGGATAGAAAAATGTCTATGGCCGGATCTCACAGCAGGGACACCGGACTCGACGATTTGTTTGTTCTTGGAAAATATAAGCTGTATCGGCGCAACACGCGTGAATATACTTTCGGCATCGCTTCGACCCTTGGCATGGAGTTCCCAACGGGCGATGATGATTTTACCTCCGAGACCTGGGACATAAAACCGGGGCTCTTTACTTCATTTAGAAGCGGACCATGGTCATCTGATTTTAGTTTCGCATATAAATGGAATGGTTTTGCGGACCGGGCAAACAACGGGCTCAATCCCGGCGATGAGCTATCGGTTGATTTGGCATTAGGTCATCAGTTCAGCATCGGCCAAAGCGCGGACATGTCACTTACACCAGTAGTGGAATTTAACTATATGCATACTTATCCTGACAGATTAAGTGGCCACAATGTTTCAAATACCGGCGAATCACTTTTCTTCGTTTCACCGGGACTAAAATTCACAAAATCGTCATTTATACTGGAAGTTCTACTGCAGTTTCCTGTATATCAGGACCAGGAGGGTGTCCAGCTAAAACAGGGTACAAGATTAATTGTCGGCACTCGCATTATATTTTAAGGCCTGTCACTCTTCAGGCCAGTAACGCTCCGTAATTATCTTTTCTTCCGTAAAGAAATTAATTATCGCCTTACCCTGCGCCTTGGTATCACAAAACAGCGAATTCTTCATCCCGCCGAATGGTAATTGCGCTACGGGCGCCGGGATACCGACATTAACACCTATCATCCCGCATTCGACCTCGAGCTTAAACGTCCTCGCCCAGTGACCGTTCTGAGTATAAATCGAAGCCCCATTGCCGTACTCATGATCGTTGATAATCTGTATCGCCTCATCAAGCGTTTGCGCCTTGAGGATAACTACAACCGGCCCGAATATTTCGGTATTATGAATCTTCATCCCGGCCTGGACGTCTGTAAAAACAGTAGGCCCGACAAAATAACCCTTCTCGCATCCTTCCACAACAATCCCGCGCCCATCCAGAGCAAGCGTCGCTCCTTCTTCGACACCCGCCGCGATCATCTCAAGTATAAACTCTTTGGCCACCGACGATATAACAGGTCCCATCACCATCGCCTCATCGGCAACCTTCGGATCCAAAGGATCCGCAACGAGCACCTTCCGTGACGCCTCGACAAACTTCTCGCAGATAGTTTCATACATCTGATCGCCAACTGCCACGATAGCCGATGCTGCCATACATCTTTGCCCGGCACATCCGTAACAGGATGTCACCATGTTGCGAATCACCTCATCGACTTTCGCATCAGGCATAACAACCAAATGATTCTTAGCACCGCCCATAGCCTGAAAGCGTTTATTGGATTTAGCGCACTTCTCGACAATTACCCGACACGTTGCGCTTCTACCCACAACAGAAACACCCTTGATCTTCGGATGCTCCAGAAACGCCTCGGCCACTGCGCGATCACCATTGACAAGATTAAAAACTCCCGGCGGTAAGCCAATCCGATCTATCAACTCGGTTATCACCTGCATCGTCAACGGCACCTGCTCCGAAGCCTTAACAACATAAGTATTACCCGTCGCAATCGCATAAGGTAGAAACCAGAACGGAACCATAGCCGGAAAATTAAACGGTGCTATCATCCCGAACACACCCAAAGGAAGCCGAAGAACCTCACCGTCAATACCATAAGAGCATCCCGTAAGAACATCACCCATCTGCAAAACGGGCATCCCGCAGGCAACCTCGCAATTCTCTAACGTACGCTTAATCTCGGCCCGCGCATCCGGCAGCGATTTACCCATCTCCTCAGCCAACGTCCGCGCGATCTTTTCTTCATTTTCATCGATAAGCGACACTAACTTATAAAGCGGCTTCACACGCCGAGCCACTGGCGTCCTACTCCACTGCCCGAACGCCTCCGCCGCAGCTTCAACAGCACGATTAGCTTCATCCTTAGATGAAAGCGGCACCCTTGCTATAACTTCACCCGTACTCGGATTCTCAACATCAAGCAGCGAACCACCTTCGGCCTCGACCCATTGCCCATTAATATAATTCTTTACAATCTTCAAAGACTTTCCCCAAAAACTAATTGTTTACTCGATAATTTCGCTCCTATGCCGACCCTGCTTGTCCCTGCGTCTCTGCTCTTACACGCATAAACGTTCCACAGGACAGAAAAATCAGCACCACACCGGCGATAAGAATAATACTGCCGATAACAGTAAGAATCCAGTTATCGTCACGAATATACTTTGCAATATTCCATATCATCGCACTGACCGTCGTAATAGCAACAAAGACCAGCGGAACACTGATAAACCAGTGCGGCGTCTTTCTCTTTACCAAATAAATCGTCACCGTTGCAAAAACAAGAGCAGCCAAAAGCTGGTTCGTCGTCCCGAACATAGGCCACAGCAACTGCCCGACAGATTGGCCCTCTTTAACACCCGGCATCACCGCAAGCAGAAACGCTGCACCAGCAGCAATCGCAGATCCTACATACCCGTTCTTTAGAAAACCTATTCCATGCTGACCGCCAAATTCCGACAGGATATAACGCCCAAGCCGACACGCTGAATCAAGGGTGGTCAACACGAAAGCAACAATCATCAAACCCATAAATGTCTTACCGAGATTCACAGGGATACCGAGCGTAGAAATAAATCCCGCCGATCCGTCAACAAAAGCCCCGACCTTCTGCCAAAGCCCTGCCGCACTTCCCCAGGTCCCGTAATGTGCCATCCAATTCTCTCTACTGCTAAAGCCCGCCGTGCACGCGATCACCGCAAGAAGAGCAAGGAACGATTCACCAGCCATCGCACCGTACCCCACAAACCGAGCGTCCTTTTCATTGGCAAGCTGCTTGGAAGTCGTACCCGAAGCAACTATCGAATGAAATCCCGTAAGTGCCCCGCACGCTATAGTGACAAACAAAAACGGCCAGATAGGAGGAGCACCCTCAACCACAGGCCGAAACGCAGGAGCAACAATAACAGGACCTGTCGCGATGACACCAACAAACAAAAGACCAAGCCCCGCATAAAGCTTAAACGATTCGAGGTAATCACGAGGCTGAAGCAAAAGCCACACAGGAAGAACTGAAGCAATAAAACCATAGATCGCCAGCAGCACCATCCATGTAAAAAACGGCGTTTGGCCAGCAATCTGCTCCGGCAGACTCAAAGGATGATTCGTTCCTATCCAAACCGAAAGCAGCATAAGAATAATTCCGACCACACTCGCCGCGCCAAGCCCGACTTTTGTTCGATACATCAATAAACCAATTCCAATCGCAATCACAATCAATGCCACGGCTGGAAAAACCACTTCTGGATACTTGCCAAAAAGCCCCGCAATCAAACGAAGAAAAATAGCCGTCAGCAGCACAACCACAAAAAACATAATTATCATATAGGCCGTCGTCGCTTTTTTACCGATTATGTCACCCGCAAGATCACCTATAGACCTGGCCTTATGCCGAACCGAAAGAATCAACGCGCTAAAATCATGAACGCACCCCATCAGCACCGCCCCGAGTACCACCCACAAAAGGGCAGGCACCCAACCCCATATCACCGCGATAGCAGGGCCAACAATCGGAGCGGCGCCCGCAATCGACGCAAAATGATGACCGAACAATACATATCGGTTTGTCGGAACATAATCGGCCCCATCCTCCATAGTCCGCGATGGTACCGGGGCATCGGGATCAAGCTTGAATATCTTGTCGGCTAAGTACCTGGCATAAAAACGATAACCAAGAAAATACAAAACCAAACCGCCCACAACAACATAGATTGCATTCATAGCAAATCCCCACTCAAAAAACACCAAAGATAAAGACCGAACAACACGCCCCTGACCAATTGCGTTGTCACACAAAGCAAGTCTATCTAAACTAACTCTACAATCCCCAACAAAAAATGCAAGAACTTAACAACCAACCCGCAATTGACCCATTTAATGAACTAAATAAACGGCAAAACGATAGAAATAAAAAAAATACCGCTGTAAGCGAAATTCTCTGTCACATATTATCAACTCTGGTTTCTATGATGGTGACGGTGTAATATATTGGGACTCGAAAGGAGCCAGGCAATGTCAAAAGACCGGCCAAATGAAACTGAACTCTTAAAAGCCAGCATTAGAGGTAATCACCAGGCCTTCGGAGCCATCGTAGCCAGGTATCAATCCCTCGTATGCGCAATCACATTCAGTGCAACCGGCGATCTCGAAAAAAGTGAGGAACTCGCTCAGCAGGCATTTGTAAATGTCTGGCAGAACCTAAAGCAGTTGGAAGACCTCACAAAATTTCAGGCCTGGCTCTGCGTAACGACTCGCAATGTAATCCGCAACTTCTTCAGGGCCCAGCAACGCACCGCAAAGCGAACCCAACAGTCCGTGAAAAACCTGATTGAGGCAAAGTCAAAAATGGCAGATCCAGCCGAACAAGCAGCGACAAAAGAACAAAAAGCTGTCCTACGTGACGCCCTCGAAAAAATCCCCGACAAATATCGTGAGCCACTGGTTCTATTTTATCGGCAGGAAAAATCAGTCAAAGAGGTCGCCCGCCAACTCGAACTCACCGATGAAGCAGCAAGACAAAGAATCTCCCGTGGACGAAAGATGCTCCGGGAACAAGTCGCAAAAATACTCGAAACCACCCTCGCCAAAACAAAACCCGGCAAAGCTTTTACTACCGGAGTGATCGCTACAATTTCAGGCCTTGCTATAAAAACCACCGGAACAGCCGCCACCGGAGCCGCCCTCTCGGCTGCCGGAACCAAATCCGGTATCACCGCCGCCCTGTCAACAGTAACAGCCAAGCTAATCACAACCGCTGCTGTAGTTGTAATCGGTATCGGCGCCGTAGTCGCTTACAAACAGATCAGTAAGCCCAGGCAGTTGCCTGATTCGACATATGCACCGGTTGTAGTTGAGGAGGCCGAAAAAGTTCCGGTCATGGTTGAGCAAGAAGTGCTTGGGCCACGCTACGAGCAGCCCGCTGTTGCATCAGTTGCCGATGAGATCAAGACCAATTCAAAGGTTCAGGAACCGGTAGTCAAATCCACTGAACCTGAACTCGTGGGGACTGAGGATGCCGAATTTGAATTCAAGGCCAGGGGTGCTCTTAGCGGTCTGATTACCGATGCCATTACCGGCGAGCCGGTGACAGATGCGCGGATTTATATATCGGTACCAACGGTACACAATACTACGACGGATGCCAACGGTTTCTACAGCTTCGAGAGTATAGATCGTTACGGTGACTGCAGCATAACGGTGTTTTCCAAACAATATATCGGGATCACGGATTGGGACCGTGAACGGATTCTTCTGGAGAAGGACAAGCAGATGGTCAGGCATTTCGAATTGGAACGTGGGTGCCAGATACAACTTAGGGTGGTTGATGAGGCAGGCGAACCGATAGAAAAGGCGCGGTTTGTATCCACATTGCTGGCTGACAAGGACAAGCGGTATGTCGGAGATCGGAGCTGGCGTGACAGGACCGATGCCGAGGGATATATGCTGCTGGGTGGTTTCAAGCCGGCAGAGACACCTTACCTTATTACGACAACGCACCGTGTTGAAGGTGAGATGGTTGAGCGCAGGGGGATGAAGATGCACATGACATACTGGGATTACGCTCCGGAGCCGTTGGAGGTGACACTGACTGATCCGAACGTCATCGAGTACAGGGAGATTGTTCTGCAGAAGGGATTGGAAGTCCGAGGCTATGCCGAATACCTGGATGGGGTACCGGCGGGTGACATGCGGATTGGAGCCGAACCGGACTGGTGGCACAGCCACAACGTGCCGGAGAACTATCTTGTCGATGCCAACGGATACTTCACGCTCAAGTACGTGGTTCCGGAGACGTACAGCATACATGCTCAATTTCCAGAAAATCCCGAGGGTTCAAGCAGGTCCCTCACAGTGAAAGAAATAGAACTACCGCTGCAAGATGGCGAACTTCTCGTTGTGACGATTCCGGAGAGATCGCCGGGATCTCTTGTCGCGATAAGGGGCAAGGTCGTTTTTGCCGACGGTATAAAGCCCAGGTACATTTCGATCACGGCTCAGGCTCCACAATTGATGAGCGCTTTTGCTGATCTTGGACAGGACCGTTCGGATAATCTCAGAGAAGAGTTTGTTATAGACCGGTTAGAGCCCGGTGTGTATCGTCTGAGCTTCCGAGGTGGCGGGATCGAGGAGAAAATCGTTTATAATGTCCAGGCGCCAAGCGAAGGATTTGTGATTGAACTTGCAATGAAGAAGAAAATGAATCTCAAAGGCAAGGTTGTTGAAGGCGCGACGGGTAAACCGATAATCGATTTCAAGATCATGGTTTATGGTAAGCGGGATTGGCGCCAGGTAAGCAATGCAGAGGGAAAATTCGATCTTGAAGTTACAGGATCGGAAAATCGCAAGGTTATAGTCTCGGCAGATGGTTATGCGTCCAAGGTCAGCGAACCGATCATACCCGATTCTAATGAGTGGGCGGTGATAGAACTTGGGATCGGCGGAGCGATTGAGGGCACAGTTGTAGATGAGCGGGGCACGCCGATAGAAGGTGCAAGCATAAGCTATCGCTATAAGCGGAGCCGGGACGAATCGCCCGATGGAAAACTCATTACCACATCAGATGCCAACGGGCTGTTTGTGGTCGAGCAGATACCTGTGGAGCAAAACTTGCAGTGGTACGTAATTGAGCATCCGGAATATGCTAAGGAATTGAAGCTCATCGAGGTGGCCGGAGATATGGTGACGGAGACGGAGATTGTTCTCAGTAGCGGGGGATCGGTGGAGGGATACGTTTACGATGAACACGGCCGACCGGTTCCGGAAACGACAGTGTATTTCATGGACGAGTCACATTTTAGTTACTGGAATGAGAATCGAAGCAGGTTAAGTGCCGTACAGACCGATGAGCAGGGTTATTACCGGGTAGATCATTTGCCTGAGCAGCTTTGCTTTGGCTTTCGCGGCAATCCTGATCCTGTCAAGGCGAATGATGCCACGCTGACGAGTATCATCCCGCGCATAGGCCAAGTTCGCCGTCTTGATTTCGGCGGGCAATGGCAAGCTTCGGGGCGGCTTTTGCAGGATGGGGAACCTCTGGCTGATACGAGGATGATGCTTTCGGGTAATACGGCTGGACACGAGACCGCGTTTACCGCATATGCCACAACGGATTCCTCGGGGCGGTTCATTTTTCGGGGAATACCGTCAGGTCGTAGATACCTATATTGGTCAATCCCGGGTCTAAGAAGCTGGGGGAAATGGTCGGAGATAGGACTTTTTGATTTTGATTCGGGAGTTGATGTGGAACTGGGCGATCTCGAAGTCGTTCTCGGACAGTTAAGTATTGAACTGATACACAAGGAACCGAATGAACCGCTGGATCAGTTGGAGATTTCGGTACAACGATACAGCGAGAAGGTGTTTTGGGGACGCAGAGCAGGGACACTAATGCCTCGAAGTGGTGTTAGTGACAAGTATGTATTTTCTCATCTTACCCCGGGGATGTATGAAGTGATAGCGCATCGGCAGTCGTATCCAACTGTTCGCAAGGTCTTTGCAATTGAACGTTTACAATATGAACAAGAGATTGATTTGTTGATTCCTTCTGGTTCATCGTCATTGTCAGGGAAAGTTAATGCCAGTGATCCCAAAGGGATTCAAGTATCCTTAATGCTCAGAAGTATCAATCAAGAAATAACAATGGGTATCCAGCCAGCAGCAGATGGAAGTTATGAGATTGCAAATTTACCCGCTGGTGAATACATAATTGGCAGAGCTTCGGTGGCTTTGAGCAGACAATCAAAAATAAAAGAAGTCAGCTTAAAATCCGGTGAAAACAAGAAGCTCGATATTGAAGTTGATAGTATTGGCAGAAAAGATGATGGGTATTTAGTCGTTGTGGTCGTCACTGAAGAAGGTTTGCCCTTAGCAGGAGCAAAAGTCTGGTTGGAAAAAGGTAGCGAAAGCATCTATCCACATTTTGATTCTGATAAGAGCAGGTCCTTCGCTGGTAATGCTGGCGAATACATCCTTTATGCTCAGTACCCAGGATATAAGAATGTCCAGCAAAAAGTTCGGATTAAGCATAAGGAAGCACTAAATACACAGGAAATTCTTAAGCCTGTAGCGATAACCATGTCCAAGTTATAGAGAAGCGTTATTAAGCAAGAAATATCGACACAACAGTCTCCCATTTTCATCAGACTACAGCCAACACAATAAATCTAAAAAATCCAATTGTACCGGCCAACTAATAAAACAAACTACTCATGAGCTTGTTTGCGCCCTTGACGCTTAGCGATTACCTGGATACCATAACTGCTATATTTAAGGAGCAAACTATGAACACCAATAATTCAGACAAAAAGAATCGCACAAACAAACCTCTCACCCGTCGTAGATTCATCAAAACCGCAACCGCCGCGACCGCATCATTTACCATTATCAAATCCTCGCTAATCGCCTCAACAGAGGCAAATTCCCGCGTCAATATCGGCGTGATCGGACTCGGAGGAAGGGGAGGATGGATCGCAGACCTGATCCAAAAACACGGCGGCTACCAAATCACCGCCCTGGCCGACTATTTCCCACACGTAGTGAAAAAAGCCGGCGAACGCTTCAATGTCCCAAAGGAAAATCGATTCAGCGGACTCGGCGGCTATAAAAAACTCATCGCAACCAAACCCGACGCCGTATTCCTCGAAACGCCTCCATATTGTTTCCCCGATCACGTCAAGGCCGCAGTCGATGCGAATCTTCACGTCTATATCGCAAAACCATTAGCATGTGATGTCGCCGGATGCATGACAATCGCCAAGGCGGCAAAAAAGGCAACCGCCGCAAATAAGGTCTTTCTCGTCGATTTCCAGACCCGCACGCACCCATTCTTCATCGAAGCTATTAAACGTGTCCGCAACGGTGACATCGGCAAAATAGCATTGATAAGTTCCATCTACACAGACAACTCATTTTCCGATCCGCCACAAACTTCCAACATCCAAAGCAGACTACAAAACCTAATCTGGACAAACGACGTTGCTATCGGAGGAGGAATGCTCGTAAACGCCGGAATCCACGCTGTAGATGTTGCCTTGTGGATCGCCGGGGACAAACCAGTCAGCGCTACCGGTTCAGCAAGAGTTGCAAAACCAAATCCAAACGGTGACAGCAATTACGTCTATTCGATCACATACGAATTCGAAGACGGAACAATAATGAATCACCGAGGCGAGCACCTCAGAAACAGATATGGCTTCTCATGCAACTGTAACGCCTATTGCACCGACGGCTATCTCGAAACAGGATACAGCGGTAACGTCAAAATACTCGGTAACAAAACCGGATACCGAGGCGGAAAAGTCGAAGGACTATATGGCGCCGGAGCCGTAGAAAACATCGCCACATTCCACAAGAGCATTACAAACGGAATCTACGACAACCCAACAGTCGAACCAAGCGTCAACAGCACCCTGGCAACAATCCTCGGCAGACAAGCAGGAACAAGAAACACAAAAATAACATGGGACCAGATGATCGCCGAAAACGAAAAAATCCCGGTCGATCTGACCGGCCTGAAAGTTTAACAGGGGAACAAAAAATGAGTAACACTACCAGAACAATCGCCACAGCAGTGACCCTCGTAACCCTACTGTCACTATGTCATGGCTGCACCCACCAGCCGCCACAAAACTACTCATGGCAACAAACAGAAAACTCCATCGCACTACTAAACCAAAACCAAATCGTATGGCGGCTAAACCATCAAAAGCACCAGAACCATCCATACTTTCATCCGCTGGCCTTACCCGACGGTACACAACTAACCGCCGAGAAGCCGTCTGATCATCCCTGGCACTGGGGACTATGGTTCTCATGGAAATACATCAACGGCGTTAATTACTGGGATCCCGTTCCACCAAAAGGCCGAACCGAAGTCACCGACGTAAAAACAAAACTCGACAACGACTACTCGGCACATATCGAACTATCAATCAGCTACCGCATCCCAAATCAACCACCTGTACTAACCGAAAAGCGAATCCTCAACGTCTCACCACCCGACAAAACCGGCTCATATTACATCGACTGGCAAAGCATCTTCACCCCAGCCGATAATGACGTACTGCTCGACCGCACCCCAATACCAGGTCAGGAAAACTCAAAATCTTATGGCGGCTACGCAGGCCTGTCACTACGCATGGCAGACACCACAAAAAACTTCAAATTCCTCTCAAGCCGCGGCCCGGTCAAATCAGAAAACCACGGCACCAAAGCCCAATGGCTCGACTTCAGCGGCAAAACCACACAGGGAAAATCCGCCGGAATAACAATCTTCGACCACCCCAAAAACCTAAACCACCCAACCCCATGGTGGCTCTCGGCATCAATGCCGTTCTTCAGCCCCGCAATAATATACTACAAACCATACACCCTAAAAGCATCAAACACCCTAACCTTAAGATACCGAATCCTGATCCATACAGAACCACAGGACAAAATAACACTCGACAAAAAAATGCTTGCAATTCTCTCCAGCAACCGCTAACATCGCTGAAATAGACAAACGTAGATAACTATTTACCTATCTATTAACGCTTTACCCAAGGAGAATATCCATGTACAAGAAGTTCACGACTATGCTTTCACTTGCTGTTGTAATGTTGCTGACCAATACCGCAATCTGCGCCGAAGTATCATTTGAATCACCACAATCGGGCGCACTGGAAAAATCCGGAACACCAAGGCCAATAGACCAGGAAGGCATCGCCAAAATAAAGGTAAAGCTCTCAGCCCCTCAGAAAAAACCCGTCACCGTCAATTACTCCGTTACCGGCGGAACCGCCCTAAACGCAGGAATCGACTACGTATTGGTACCCGCAAGCCTGACCTTCAATCCGGGAGAAACACAAAAGAACATCAACATCTCCATAATCAGAGACGGACGAGATGAAAACGATGAGACGATCAAGCTGGCTTTGTCCGATGTCAAAGGTGCTGTTTTGGGGTCAATTTCCAGACACACTTATACGATAATCGATCCTCGGCCCCTGATATATTTTTCGCCCGCGAGAAGTTCTCAATCGGAATCGGTATCTCCTGTAAAAGTTACAGTTAAGCTCGAAGCAACATCTGACAAGACGGTCTTAGTTGACTACAAGATGCTAAGCAGTACGGCTTCATCCGGTGTTGATTTCGAGGAACTGCCACCGGGCAGGCTGATCTTCAAACCCGGCGAAACGTCAAAGACAATTGAGGTTTTGCTTATCGCCGATATAATCCCTGAGGAATCGGAATTGATGGTGATAGAATTATCTAACGCAATAAACGCCAGGCTCGAAGAAACGAAATACGTTTGCACAATACTCGATAAACCGGTTAAAGCTCCCGCAGTTAAAAGGGATGCTAATTCAAAGAAATTGAAAGGCTTGATCGTAAGCGGTCAGAGCAATCACGATTGGAAAAAGGGTACGTATGCTATCAAACAGATACTCGATCAGTCCGGGCTGTTTGATATAGATCTCGCGATCAGTCCCAATCAAGACGAGAATGTTAAAACATTCAAGCCGAATTTCGCCCCGTATGATGTGGTCATACTTAATTACGTTGGTGACAGTTGGTGTCGTGAAACCGAGAAAAACCTTGAGGACTATGTCAGAAATGGCGGAGGACTCGTGGCATGGCACGCGGCAAATAACTCGTTTCCCGAATGGCACGAATACAACCTTATGATGGGCATGGGAGGCTGGGAGCACCGGAACGAAAAATGGGGCCCTTACCTGCGATGGACAGGCAATAGGGTACTGCGTGATTATTCGCCTGGAGAAGCCGGAGATCATCCGGGCAAGCACGTCATTAAAATGATCAGCCGATCGCCCGAACATCCGATCATGAAGGGATTGCCGGACGAATGGCTTCACTCGCGGGACGGATTCAACGTTGGAATGCGAGGTCCGGCCGAGAATGTTGAGATTCTGGCGACAGCCTATGCGGATATTGGTATGGATGAAGGAACCGGCGAAAACGAGCCGATGATCTGGACGGTTAAATACGGAAAGGGAAAGGTCTTTCATACATTGCTGGGCAATACCGGCGGAGATCCGTCAGTAGGGATAGAGTGCGTCGGTTTCATAGTGACATTTCTTCGCGGCACCGAGTGGGCCGCTACCGGACAGGTAACATACGAGATTCCGGATGACTTTCCAACAGCCTTTGAAGTTAAACGTTGGAATGCTTATAATCCGCCGGCTCTAATAAAGGTACCAGCCGGCGTTTGCTCTGTACAATTCGAAAAGACTTCCTCTTTCACCATAGAGTCCAAAGGAGAATTAGAGATTCCTCTGGTGCTTTCCCATGCACAGGATAAGCCGGTGACAGTCGATTTCAAGAGGGTACGAAGTACCGCTAGTGATAAAAAGGATTACAGACTTAAATACGGAACGCTGACCTTCGAGCCGGGCCAGACACGTAAGGTACTAAGGCCAATCACTTTCGAGGGCACCGACACCGACAAACCTAAAACGATGGCGCTTCGATTGTCGAATCCGACCAATGCGGTCCTGGGCGGTAAAAGCCTGTTCACTCACACCTTCATCGACAATGACGGCTTAGAGTGGGATGGAAAACAATGGTACTACTCGGATGTTCCCATGAATTATGTTGTCAACGGCCAGTGGCAGTTCGAATGGGGACCGGTTGACGACCAGCAAATCGTTGTAAGGTTAGACGATCAGCGTCTTAGCGAGCCGGGAGATGTTGCCGAATTTTCATACAAGTGGCTCACCGACGGACCTACAACAGGCTGCGACTGCATGCCTTTGAGCGAATGTATCGACGACGACGTCACTTGTACGGCAGGTTCGGGTGACTTTCGCCTGGGACTGTTTGATTCGAGCGGGAGCGGTTACGTTACTGCCGACGGAGGCGAAGGTAAAGATGAGGTTTTCCGTGGATACAGGGGTTACAAGTTCCATATGAGTCCGCATGTAAGCAAGGACGCTGGCAGACTGCTGGACCAAAATGGTGAAACCCATATCCCAGGCAGTATCTGCAAACGCAAGCACCCTTCGAAAGACTCGATGCTTCTTAATAAGAATTTCAATTACACGCGTATGAAGATTACGGGCGGCTACGATCTGCCTCTAAATACATTCTCGGTGTTAACGCTCAGGCTCGAACGGCTTGATAATAATTCGATTCAGGCTTCGATAACGCTTAACGATATTACCTACACAGCGATCGACAACGATCCTGCTGATCAGCCGCAAAATATTGACGTATTTGCGATTTCGTATCCCAATGCCAGAAATTATACGCGGTTGGTATTGGCTCCGATTGGGGAACTAATAAGAGAGAGTGAAGATTGATTAGTCCCATTATTGATTAAATTGCTCTGTTGAAAAGATACTATTTGTCATTCTGAGCGCAGCGAAGAATCTCGATTCTTCGACGAAAAATAGATTCTTCATCCCGATATATCGGGGTTCTGAATGACCATTTTTACAACTTTTCAACAAAGCATGATTAAATGTAAAGTATTGACATTGCAATGATCACGTTTTAAGATGAAAACTTAACCGAATGTTTTTTTTATATTTCTTTTGGAGGTGGCATTGATGAAAACTCGGAATTTAATTATTAGCAGTCTGGTTATAACCCTTATTCTTAGTCTTGGGCTTGGATATGCTCAAACGCCTGTTAAGAAAGATGCCGGTGTGCATATTATTAAGCCAGCTCTTGATATTCCTGGCAACGCCGAGCAGCCTGGAGCTCTTGTTAAGAAGGATGGCAAGATAACTGTTATCGGCCAAGCAGTCGATCTTTTTACCGACAGCGAGAACCCCGGAGTAAAGTGGAACAAGTCGGTTTGGTATATCGACTCGGATCCTAAGAGATTAATTGCTAATTCCGACGGCGATCTGGAGTGGGTGGGCCCCAAGGGCGGCGATTCGTTTAAAACGAGTATCCCCAAGCAGCGCCTTAGCAAGGTCGGTGACATTGCCGAAGTGTGTTATATGTTTATGAGTGACGGACCGCATGGATGCGGCCAGCGAAGGAAAAAGCAATGCTTAACAGGTGACGACGACGAATGCTACGAGAATGATATTACTTGCATCGCAGGGACCAGTGACATTCGAATCGGGCTTTTTGAGGAGTATCCGGATCCGGAGGACCCAGGTGATATGGATTTACGGGGCTACAACTTCCGTTTTGGTCCGAACATGATGGCCGGACCTACCCGGTGGATTGATTATAAAGGCGAAGTTCATAAGACAGGCATGTTCGGCAACCGTGGTATGAGTTCGAATTCAGGCCTGATGGGGGTAATTCCCGGGTTCGAACTTGAGCCGGGAAAATTTTCTTTCCTTAGAGTAAGGCTCGAAAGAATCTCGTCGGATAGTATTCTCCTTTCCATCAAGCTAAATGGCAGGACCATCGAATACTTAGATGTCGCGGGCGAAGATATGCCTCAGAATATCGATGTTTTTGCTGTCTCTATGCGTAACGGCAGACCATACACCCGAGTGGTCTTTAGAGCTTTGAAATAAGTATCCGACTTCGGCGAAGTTAAGGTTTAGGCGAAAAATAGAATAAATTAAGGGTAGCTCTAACTTAAAAACAACCAGTTACGGTTTTATTCGCGGACATTTACTACACTTAAGGGCATAATTTCTATCTCGATGCCTACCGTTCATTTTCTGTACTTCGTAGCAAAATCTCACTAATGACCGCAGGAAAAGGCTTAAAAAACTTGCAATTTCCAGAACAATTTGATAATTTAAGGCTCTAAGGAGCCGTAGCGATGCTATTAAGACGTGCATATATGCATATAGGAAACGGCGTTTTAGTGTAAATCAGGCTTGGCAGATTGGCTAAGCAGGGATGCAAAATTGAAAATATATAACCGGCAGCATTTTATACTGATCTCGATTGAATTTTCCCGTTTATCCGCGGGTAAGTAACTTAAGAACAATCAGTTACGGTTTTATTCGCGGACTTTTACTACCCTTTAAGGGTATATTAGAAAAATAGACTTTTGACATTAGGAGTATGATATGTGCAATTTTCATCATTTTGGTGTTCCTGTCAATGCAAAGCAGGAAAACGAAACTTACATCGAGGGAGGAAAGGTTTTTATTACCGATTGTCAGAGCCATCCTTACAAGATCGAATTCCTTCGTTTCGAAAAAGACAGTCCAATGCATGAAGATGTGATAAACAATCCTCATGCGGCATTTTTGGTTGACGATCTAAAGGCCGCGATGGAAGGTAAGAATGTGATTGTCGAGCCATTTGACGCGACTGAAACTCTTCGCGTGGGATTTATCAACGATAATGGCGCCGTTATCGAACTGATGCAAAATATATAGTCTTTTGTTATACTGATCTCGATTGAATTTTCCCGTTTATCCGCGGGTACGTAACTTAAGAACAATCAGTTACGGTTTTATTCGCGGACTTTTACTACCCTATAAGGGTATAAAATATTCATATTCTGAAAGGATAAGAGAAATATGGCTATGAAAAAATTCATTAATGATCCGCTGAACTTGACATCCGAGTTACTTGAAGGCTTTGCAATTGCCCATAGCGACAAGATCGCGATTCAATCGGAAAAAATGGTGGTCAGAGCTAAACCTAAGGACAAAAACAAAGTCGCATTGCTCACACTTGGCGGCGCAGGACATGAGCCGGCTCTTAGCGGTTTTGTCGGCGAGGGCATGCTGGATATCAGCGTTGTAGGAGATATTTTTGCCGCTCCTGGTCCTCCTAAAGTTCTTGAGGCAATGCGTTTGCTAAATCGTGACGCGGGAATTCTCTTTATAGTTCTAAACCATGCAGGCGATGTGATGAGCGCTAACATGGCCATGGAAATGGCAGAAAAAGATGGCATTAACGTCAAAATGATATTGACACATGAAGATATTGCTCCGGGTGTTAATACACCTATCGAAGACCGCCGGGGTCTTGTTGGCTGTGTGCCTCTTTACAAGATAGCAGGCGCTGCCGCAGAGGCCGGCAAGAGTCTCGATGAGGTTTACGAGATCGCTGAGCGATTCAACGACAATATGGCTACACTGGCAGTAGCGATGAATTCCGCTACTCATCCTTCTACGGGCGAGGTACTTTTCGATTTAGCTGACGATGAAATGGAAATCGGTATGGGCCAGCATGGTGAAGCAGGTACTGGTTCTACGAAGATTCTAAGTGCCGACAAAACAGCAGAGGTGATGATCAACGGCCTGGTATCGGCGATCAAAGCCGAAAAGGGCGATGAGGTAATGGTAATTATCAATGGTGCCGGCGCTACAACTTTGATGGAGCTTTTCATAGTTCTTCGCGGTGTCAAAAAAGTGCTTGACCAGAAGGGGATAGTTATTGCGGCACCTTACGTAGGCGAGTTGCTGACAGTTCAGGAAATGGCAGGCTTCCAGATGTTTATCGCTAAGATGGATGCAGAGTTGCTGGATCTATGGAACGCTCCTGCGTCATCGCCATATATGACTGTTCGTTAATATCAGGGAATTGTTATGAGTAATACTGTCGGACAAGAAGAAGTGATTAAGATGATTCTCGGAGCAGTCGAGAAGATCAGGGAAAACCACGAAATCCTCTCAAAGCTTGACTCTGCGACCGGAGATGGAGATCACGGAACCACGATGCTTCGATCCATTAAGGCAGTCCAGGATGCTATCAACGACAACCCCGATGAAAAGCTAAAGGATTTGCTTTATAAAATCGGGTGGGGGATAATGTCGGCTGACGGTGGTTCGACGGGTCCTTTGTTAGGTTCGTTTTTTATGGGTATGAGTGAGGGTGTGGATGAATCGCCATCCCTTAACAGTTCGGCAATTGCAGAAATGATCATCGCAGGCGCCAACAAGATGCACAAACAAAGCCGTGCCGAGGTCGGCGACAAGACGATGATGGATGCCATGCTGCCGGCCGTGGATGCTTTAAGGTCAGCAGATAAGAACGCGACAGTTTCAGAGATTCTAAAGCAAGCAGCAAAGGCGGCAAGCGACGGATCCGATGCTACCAAAGATATGAAAGCCAAATTTGGCCGGGCTCGCAATCTCGGTGATCGAGTACTGGGACATAAAGACCCTGGCTCGGTTTCCATATCGCTGATTTTTCAAGGATTTTACGAGAGCTTTTCTAATTAGAGTGAACACTTAAAATAGGAAATCAATATTATGCCAGACAATGATGGAAACAAAGGCGCAAAAGATTATGGGATTGGTATCCCTCCGGAAAAGAAATCGTTTTTTCTTAAAGGGCTCGATCATGTTGACTGGGGAATAAAAGATCGTATGGCGCGAATATTTGACAGCAAATCCGGTAATGCCGTTATGCTTGCTTTCGACCATGGCTACCTCATGGGACCGACATCGGGTTTAGAGCGAATCGATCTTTCCATAGTTCCGCTTATCGCCTATGCCGATTGCCTAATGTGTACGCGTGGAATATTGCGTTCCTGTATCCCACCTGAAGTTAACAAGCCTATATCGCTTCGTTTCTCTGCCGGATCGACAATATTGGGTGAGTTGAATAACGAGTGCATCTTGAACGTCGAAGAGGCGATACGTCTAAATGCCTCGGCGATGGCGATCATGGTGTCAATCGGTGGTAAATACGAAGCCAAGACCGTTGAGAACCTCGTCAGAACCGCTGACATGGGGGCAAGATACGGTATTCCAACCTTGGGAGTAACCGCTGTTGGCAAAGAACTCGTTCGTGACAGCCGTTACCTTTCTATGGCTTCGCGTGTTTGTGCCGAAAACGGCGCGACATTTGTAAAGACATACTATTGCGAAGAAGGCTTCGAAAAGGTATGTGCCGCTTGCCCTGTTCCGATCGTTATCGCCGGCGGCAAAAAGCTGCCCGAACTCGACGCTTTGACAATGGCATACAACGCGATTCAACAAGGTGCCTCAGGCGTTGATATGGGCCGTAACGTTTTTCAGGCTGATGCTCCGGTTGCAATGTTAAAGGCTGTCCGTGGTATTGTCCATCAAGGCTTAAAACCAGAACAAGCCCTGGATTTGTATAATACGGCAAAAAACGAAAAGTAATTGTGCCAAATCCGATTGATTGTCGGTGAGCTTTTGTGAAAAAAAAGTAAATTTTGGAACAGACTTTTTATAGGAGTATAAGATGTCATCAGGAATAACTCGTCGCACGTTCGTTAAAGGTTCGTTATTAACACCGCTGACAGGTGCGCTTGCTGCATCTTCAGGTTCGGCGCAGTCAACTACGCCAGGTACAGCAACCGCAGCTGCCCTGCCGAAAGGCAAGATAGGCCACTTAGAGATAAGCCGGTTGTTACTGGGAGGTAACCTGCTTACTCATTACACTCACAGCCGGGATTTGAAATACGTTTACAAATTAGCGGCTCGCTACAACACACAAGAGAAAATCCTTGAAACGTTAGCTCTTGCCGAAACTCACGGCGTAAACACACTGTCCATACATACCGTGGACTGGGCACTTGAAACATTAGCTATGCACCGAAGACGCGGCGGAATCATGCAGTGGATTATCTGCCCCACGGCTAAGGTAAAACCGGACATGAAAGAATATTCCCAGCAGGTACAGAAGCTCATTAGTGACGGTACCGACGCGATCTATTTATGGGGAGTCCATTCGGACCGACTGGTCGCCGAGAACAAAATCGATCTTATCGCAAAGGCCGTACAGGTAGCCAAAGATTACGGTGCACTATCCGGAGTCGGCGCCCATGACCTAAATGTGATTAAGAAGTGCGAAGAGCATAACGTCGGTGCTGATTTCTACATCAAGACACTCCACCACCATGACTATCCAACCGGTCCCAAACCCGAAGAACTCAAAAACTCTTATAGTGAGTTTCCCGGTTACTGGTGCAAAGATCCCCAGGAGACCGTTGACTTTATGAAAACAGTCGAAAAACCATGGATCGCTTTTAAGGTGATGGCAGCAGGAGCGATTCCTCCAAAGAGCGCTTTTGATTACGCTTACGGAAACGGTGCCGATTTCCTGCTGGCCGGAATGTTTGATTTTGAAATTGAGGAAGACGCACGAATAGCCAAAGAGATGGTAGAAAAAAACGCAATAAGAGAGCGTCCCTGGCGATATTAGAACAGTATTAAGAGGAGCACTTTATGTCAGACTATAATCTTACACGCAGAGGTTTTCTACGGAACAGTTCATTTGCGGCTGCAGGCGCGGCCGCGGGCATATTGAGTCTGGCCGGATGCGGTTCGACTCTCAAACGCACACCTCCAAAACTCCGAGCGGTTCTATGGGTTGGTGGATTCGCGCATGACTTCGATGCCTTTGCCGACATTATGACCGGCTTCTTATCCAAAAGCATCCCAATGGACCTCGAAGTAGTACGTGACGGCACCTTCCTCGACTCGCCGGACGCAGGCAAACTCGACGTGATTATCATGAACCACTGCTTCAAAACCACTGAAGGTGTCCTGAACGAATCCCAGAAAACCAAACTACTTGAGCGTATTAGAAGCGGCACCAGTGTCGTAGCCGTCCATGCTTCCTACTACTCCTTTACCAAATGGGACCAGTGTCGCGAAATTTATGGCGCAAAGTTCATCGACCACGAGGAAGTTGACATAATGCTTGACGTCCGCGTCACCGACCGGAACCATCCTGTTACGAAAGGCCTGCCAGAATCTTTTGAGATTCACAGCGAGCTGTATCAATCTACGCTTCTGTCTGCTGATTGTCATTTACTGGCAGTGGCAAAGGAGAAAGGGACTAACACCGAGTATCCATCTGTCTGGACCAGGAAATACGGACAAGGCCGAGTCGTAACAATCCTGCCAGCACATTGGCCGGATGCATACCACTCGAAACCTTTCCAAAAGCTCATCATCCAAAGTGTAAAATGGGCAACAACGCCTATGGTGTGATATATATACTGATCTCAATTGAATTTCCCCGTTTATCCGCGGATAAGTAACTTAACAACCAGTTACGGTTTTATTCGCGGACATTTACTACCCTTAAGGGTATAAGAAAGGAAAACCATGATAAAGTTAGGCATGCACGTAGATAATTGGCGGCATAACGACGTCTCTTACGAAGTCCCCTGCCAGTTCGCAAAAGATAACGATATGCAATACGTTGAGTTCGGAACGATCGACGGCGATTATTTCATCCAGGCGTTGGGATACAATCCCCATATCCCCCTGCATTCCGATCCGCTCAAACTAAAGGCCTACCTCGACTCGCTGGGCCTAAAGTGCTCACAGCTGGACGCTGCATATCCCATGTCATCTCCCGAAGGACAATCACGCGGCATCGGCTACACCACCCGAGCAATCCAGTTCGCCAAGGCCCTCGACTGTCCCTGCGTGGACACAACCGACGGAGGCCGAAAACCCGAAGGTTATTCCGACGATGAAGTCATGGCCCTGATCAAGCAATACTATCGCGTAGTCCTCGAATGGGCTCAAAGATACGACATCATCATAAACATCGAACCCCACGGCCCCTACACTACAAACCCGGATACTATGGAGCAAATCCTAAGTTTCTACGATTCACCATACTTGAAGATGAACTTCGACACCGGCAATACATTCATTGCAGGCCAGGACCCGGTAAAGTTCCTAAAGCGATTCCGGCACAAGGTCTCGCACCTCCACATAAAAGACGTAAGCCAGGAACTTGTCGATGCTGTCCGCGGCGGAATAACAGGAATTCCAACCTCGGTTGTGGCTATCGGCGAGGGAGCTAACGCCGACAACATCGCAGGCTGCATAGAAGTACTAAAGGAGATCAAATTCGACGGAGTCCTATCAATAGAATGCGAAGCCGCCCCAGGAAATGTAGAAAAAAGCCTCGAATGGCTAAGAAAAGAAATAGCAAGATAAAAGACTGCCCCCTATGGGGCGCCGAATCCACTATTAAAAAGTCCGCGCCAGCGTTTCCGTTTCGGTTAGCCTTCAGCTCTGCTGGAGGTCAAAAGCATCCGTAGCATGGGCAACTCGTTGCCCATGCTGAGCGCAGCGAAGTCCCGGCGCGCCGGGGCTGTTCTGTTAGTCATTGCGAGGCCCGCAAAGCGGGCCGCGGCAATCTAAATCCCTCGAAAACAAAAAACGATCGAAACAATGTCATGCTCAACGAAGTGAAGTCCCGACGCCACCACTAACCGTCATTTCGACCGAAGGGCCGCTTTGCGGCCCGAAGCGGAGAAATCTAAAATAAATTGGAGGGGAAAAAGGGGCCCCCTACACTCAAATCCTAAAGCTTTACTTCAATTGCTTGGCAACAGCGTATTACTACCAAAACTCGCTAAACACCTCGACAAATCGTACCAATTCTCTTTATTGGAGTTGAACCTGATTGTATTGAAACAGATCGGCAAGGATTTTATGAACTTTTTAGGTTGATGATTTATTATAAACAGGTATAATTGTATATTACGCTAATGGATTCCAGTAACATCACTAGGGTAGTGGTCAATATCTTCGGTAATGATACGATGAAGATTATTGAGGTAACGATATGAGCGAACAAATCCCGGTTAATCATAAGGTACTTCGTTGGGCCAGAGAAACCGGTGGTTTTGATATCGATGATGTTGTTATCAAACTTAAACGCAAAAGGATAACTTCCGAAACCGTTGCATCCTGGGAGAAAGGTACGGCAAGCCCGACTTACGCCCAACTGGAACAGCTTGCTTATAAAATCTATAAGCGACCATTAGCATTATTCTTTTTTCCTGAGCCGCCTGAAGAAGAAACTCCTACACAGTCTTTTCGAACTTTGCCTCAAGAAGAAATCGATCTTTTAGAGCCAAGATTGCTCTATTTAGTGCGTCAGGCAAAGGTAATGCAGGAGAATCTCAGAGAATTATTTGACGGGGTCAACCCTGCAAAAAAACAAGTATGTTCTGACATTACGATACATAGATCAGATACTCTTTCCGATATAGCTAAAGCGGTTCGAGAATACTTAGGCGTTTGGTTAAATAAACAGTATGCCCTGCCGACAAATGACAAAGCATTTAAATATTGGCGTAATGTACTGGAAAAACACGGAGTCTTTGTTTTTAAAGATGCTTTCAAGGATGATGAGTGTTCCGGATTCTGTCTATATGATAATGTATTTCCCATAATCTATATCAATAACAGTCAGCCAAAAATACGCCAGATATTCACACTCTTCCATGAACTGGCGCATCTTCTTTTCAAAACCGGTGGTATCGATTTAAGACATGATGATTTTGTACAGAGGATGAAAGGATCCAACAAGCGAGTAGAGATCTTATGCAATCAATTCGCGGGCGAATTCCTTGTGCCTACTGCAGACATTAAGCCTCAAATACGCAATCTTACCATAAACGAAAATCTCCTGATACAACTTGCCAAGAAATATAGCGTTAGCCGGGAAGTTATCTTAAGAAAGTGTCTTGATCTTAACCACATCACAAAGGCATTTTATGAGGCAACAGTAAAAGAGTGGAACGAGGAGAGATTAACGCGTGGTAGGTCTGGTTCGGGTGGTAATTATTATTACACTAAAGGGGCGTACCTGGGTGATAATTATATAGACACGGCTTTCAATCGATACTATCAGAAGAGAATTTCGATTGATCAGCTAGCTAACTATCTAAGGGTGAAAGTTAAAAGTGTTGCTGGAATGGAGACGCAATTGTTAAATAGAATGAGTGTTGTATGATTTACATATTTGACAGCAACACCCTGATTAATATTTTCAAACACTACTATCCGGAACGATTTCCTTCTTTTTGGGATAATTTTAACGGCTTTATTTCAAAACAAACTATTATATCTGTACAAGAGGTCAGAAAGGAATTAGAGAAAAAAGGGGATAAATTATCAGATTGGACAAAGAGTCATAAGGAGTTGTTTTTGCCACCAAATGCTGAGGAATCGAATTTTATTACGGAAATTTTTAAGGTCAAACACTTTCGAATTCTAATTCAGAAGAAACAACAATATATTGAGGGCCCTGCTGCGGATCCATTTGTTATCGCAAAAGCAAAGATTGTTAATGGTTGCGTTGTTACTCAAGAAAAAGTGACAGAAAACGCGGCCAAAATCCCAAATGTCTGCGATCATTTTGGGATACCCTGCAAGAACCTTGAAGAATTTATGGAAGAAGAAAACTGGGCATTTTAGGAAAAGATAAATATGGCATTACATCCCGGTTCCTCCCACAAAATCCGTTGATATTTCAGTTCCCTACGTGTCCCCCTCCGGCTAAACAAAGCTCTCCATCTTCTCTTTGCAGCTTGTCTTTGTCTGTTCAATGAGTAGTTCGACACATCGGGCCAAATATTTTAGTTCCTGTGGTGTTATTTCGTAGTCATCGTGGTAGCGTGCTCCCACGTAGGCCTTTCTTAACAGATCAAAACGGTCTCTTTCCTGCTCGGTTCGGAGCGGGAATACCGTAAAAAATGCGGGATCATGATTGGCTGCCAATCTGCGGAGCGTGTCAAGGTCGTGAGTCTTGGGTTTGTAGTTTGTGTAAACTAATAACGCGGCACCATAACAACATTCTGCGGTCTGGTGAAGATGGAAGGCTGCCCACTTATTCCATCCCTTTTCCAAAGCAGCTTCATATAAACCAAAGCTTTGTTTTGCACTGGTGAACCATTGTTTGAAATCAGCTTTTGCCTGTCCAAGCCTTTCCTGCGGTGTTAGTTCTTTTGGTTCTGCAAGCTGGCAGTTTTTTGAATCGTAGAGGATTATCCCCTCTTTTTTAATATCGCAGAAGAAATACTGCCCCTTTTCGAGTTTTGCGTTTACGAAATCTATCTCGTGTGCGATTATTTTAACGGGAGTCTCTACCGGCAGTTTGCACGCTTCGTCTTCGAGCGAGTACCACAGGTCCGTATTATCAGCCAAAGCCTTGGATTTAACTATAACGAGTATATCGAAATCCGAGGAATATTCATAAGTTGTATGCCCTTCTACGGTTACATCCTCTACCGCGTCGCCCCTGGCATAGCTGCCGAACAGAATAATCATCTCGGCCTGCGGAACCGCCTCCCGGATAATGCCCACAATACGCCCAAGTTCCCCTCTCTTACGCTGCGGCAATTTCTCTATCGAATCCTTCATACCAGATATTATGAGCCATTACCCCCAAACAGTCAAATCCTTCTTGACTCTAAATAAAGATAATGCTATGATCAGCAGTAGAGTTGAGAGAAATCAACTCATAAAAGACTGCTGGTATGCGTTACTCCAAAAACCTATGACGTATGCTGGTGGTTCATTTCTTTATGACCTTTCCAGCGTTTAACTATGGCTCTAGTGATTTACCGGAGCAAAATGTTGATGTAAAGGGACAAATATATGGCAAAAACCAATAAAAAGATGAGTCGATCTGTGAAAAAAGGTGGGAAAAACGTACCAAAAATTTCTCGCCCTAAAGCTGCCGAATATGTTGATAACCTTGTGGAACTGCACAAGCTCCAGGGAACGCTGCTGATAAATCTCCAGAAAGAGTTTGTCAAGTAAGAGTGTCTATGACTTCCAAGCCAAGAGGTTTATTGGGATAGGCTCTAAGATTTGCTTTTAGAGACGCCAGATAGATGAGCATTAAAGGGTTGCTCCG
>SDBT01001477.1_pt1 | contig 41513 bp, 68 predicted proteins | sample 2277101 | NCBI WGS metagenome assembly SDBT01 (sample SAMN10404973, study PRJNA504765) | marine sediment metagenome | isolation source: marine sediment core GS10_PC15, 103 cmbsf | place: Arctic Ocean: Southern Knipovich Ridge | collected 2010 | reverse complement strand
GGTCAAGATTGGATTATGGACTTACCAACGAAACCAAATCCTGAATATGAATATCTACTAAGGATTATAAAAGCTGTCCAACAAGGCATAAGGACAACACATGACTACTGATATAGATAGAGAGTGCGCAACTAAAATTATGGGGTGGCACGACGATGCCGGAAGATGGGTTGATAGTGATCAGCAATTTAAATATTGGGTAGACGAATTTAGGCCATCTGAGTTTATTACTTATGCTTGGCTAGTGGTGGAGCGTATGAAAGAGCTTGGGTATACGTTTTCCATAGAATGCAACATGGCTGTTAATTTTAATTATCTAGTTTTGTTCTCCCGTATTTTGAAATATTCAAATTCAAATTGTTGGGAAAGGTATGATGCAGTATCCGATAGTGCCCCGCCAGCAATTGTGAATGCAGCGCTAGCCGCTATAGAGGATACTGATGTTAAAATGCCCTGAAAAATGTATGAGAGATAGAGGAGACTGTCAGCCGTTGGCAAATATAGTTAGCGATCTTGAATTTGGTGAACCTCAAACATTTATATGCTGCGGCGAAAATGACGGAAGAAACAGGGTAGTTCCTCAAGATAAATATACCCTGTGCGTTAAAACTAATGACGGTGTAGATGATATGAGAAATTTAGACTACAGAGATATAGTAGATCAGGTGAGTGTTATGGCTCAAGCATTGTCTATGATTGCGAATGAACAATAAGGCAGGTGACATTTTCATTGGAGAATGTAATTTAAACGCCCTAGCCCAGTGGGGTGTTGCCGAATAAACTGGGTAATTTTACCAGAACCACCCATTAAGCCCTAGTCGGTTACTTATCCTTATCCTTTTCTGCTTGATAGGCTTTACATTTATCGCCATCGCCACCTTCTAATAATTCTTCAAGTGCTTCCTCTCGAACATTCACTGTTAGTATTGGATCAATTACAGGAACAACAGTAACGACACCATCTTCTATCCATAAATCCCTTTCAGGAATGTCATCAGAATTATCATAGATAACAAAATCAGGGAAATATTCCCTGGCAGATTTACCATCTGTGATGGGTTTATCAAGAGCATCATTTAATAAGGTCGCAGTATTCGCCTTAATTAATTTAGCAATTCTATTATTTTCAACTTTTGTTATTGCAAAATGCATTATAGTACGCCTCCATATCTGTATTTAAGCACTGCGAAACCAAGATCGAAAGTGTTCGAGCCACCTTGAGTCGTGAGTCTCACTCTGTCCAATATTGCTGTGAGAGATTTACTACTTCCTGCATTGAAGGAAGTTGCACCATTAGATAACCCGGCATCAAAAGTAGACACCCATGTAAATGCTGCGGGGTCTACAAGACTTATCCTGGCCTCACCATGTATTATACTTGAAGCTGCAAAAGAGTTCATTAATGCGAAACCATCAGTTATATTTACGGTACCTACTGAAGCGGATATATTTGAACCAGAGCCTAGATATCCGGATGTTTCATACCCTCCAGAATCCCCCCCTTGTAATATCCACCTAGACGATCCATTACTAGAAGCTCCTACAAAACCAACAAATAATTCAAATATATTTAATGGGATCCCTTCCCAGTTAATTTCGGTTCCTGATGTTGTGTCTAATCTTCTAAAAACAACATCGCCTATTTGTCTGAAGTTATCAAAATCACTGCCGGAATTATTAAATATTGCGCCCACAAGTCCTTTAGATGTATAGCCGCTAGGCAGTGTTGGTGCTGTGCTGGAAAGAGACAAAAGACTTGCAACAGTTGTTCCATTGTAAATACCATATATAAAGTAAAGTGTGCTTGCAGTTTCACTTCCTGTATCCAAACCATTAACACCACTCGATGATAAATTAGCGGTTAAATTTACAGACTTTGCAAGAAATGGAAGGCCATTAGTGTCTGTTAATTCAATTTCATCTGCATCTATATCAACAGTCGATGTAGATGCATCTACAATTACTAAGTTTTTATGATAAGCGAGAGAATTTCCACTTCTTGATTTATTGAAAGCTAAAGATTGTAATACACGAAGTGGTGTCATTGATTTAACATTATTTGACCCTGCCTCTGCTTCTACTTCAGTAGCAATTGCCTCACCAAGCAAGTCAAAAACATCATCTGTTTCATTAAATGCAACCTGGTACGTTGTGCCAGCAAGTAATTCACCGCCACTTAATACAGCATTACCAAATTCAATGGTTTTCGCACCAACAGAGTTAATATTTAACGTTGTCGATCCTGTGTTTGTATTCACAGGTCTAAACAAAAATATTTGTTGATCAACATAAGCAACAATAGCTGGTGTCGCATCAGCTGAGATTGAGTTTATACCTAGAACATTCGTTAATGCAGTGATACCGGTAAGCGGTAGCTCGCCGTTATCTAACTCCTGGTACTTCTGAACGTTATTTGAATCTTCTATTTTTAGAGAATAACGTCCAGGTATCCATATTTTATTCGTACTACGCCCAAAGCTATCAAGCGTTTGCGGGTTAGCAATTGGCACAGTCAAATCTCTATCTGAAAAAATAGTGATAGGATTCAGTACAGGATCTAAATTCCTTGTGCCAATATACATAAATCCACCGACAATGGGCTTGCCGCCTATACCAGTAAGTTGCGTGTGTTCATCTATTGTTGCAGCGATGGGATATTCTCCTGATAAATTGTGTACAGATATTCTGAAATTGTGTATATTCCACGAATGATAATGAGATTATTCGCAAATATTTATGAAGTGTTTGTACTGGTTGCTGCTGTTTTTCTAGCTATATCACCATTTATAGTACTCGGATCAAATTTTGGTCTATTGGGGTTTATTAGTGGGCCTTTTGTTGGATTTATTAGCGTATGTTTTTGGTTATCGATTAATGGATATAAAATGGATTAATGGGCATAAAAATGGTTTATTTGGGATTAATTTTGATTGCACTTTCTTTTCTAACATCCTGCACACAATCAAGCGGAGTATTAAAACTAGGACCTGATACTTACTCTGTCTCTGCAAATGCAATGCCAATAAGAGGCGGTGCAATAGGAGCAAAAAGGCATGCGCTTAATGAAGCAAGCGAACATTGTTCTTATCTTGGGAAAGAACTTCTTGTAAGTAATATAGATACATACGGAGATCCTCGCGGCTCCGGAACAGCAAATATAGATTTTCTGTGTCTCTCTAAAAACGATCCAGCCCTGCATAGGCCAACTTATAAACAAAAACCAGATATTGTTATTGAGAGTAGGTAATAAGTGAATCAACTTTAAAGCTGATCAGAATCTTGATTTCTTAGTCTTCCTTCACCTTCTTTTAACAACTCCAGTAAAGCAGCCCTATCAACACGTAATTCCCTAATCAAATTAGCATCTTTTGTATTTCTAATAGCGCGATCAACTTGAGTGAGTAGTTTAGAAATTCCTTTTTTCATAGCCGCAGACCTGACTATTCGAGTCCCCGTATAAATACCACCGGTAAGCATCACTCCAGTTTTAAACATAGGCGCAAACATTGCTGCAGCTCCTAGACCTCCAACTCCGAAAATAAGTGCTAGTGTCTGATTAAATTCGCCCCTTAAAGGTAATATTCTAGTTATATTTTGCCATGCTCTGAAAATTACATTACCAGCCTCTTCTACAGCTTTGGGACCAATATTATCCATAGCTCTGAATAAATTAGATTGTCTTTTAAGAGATTCTTTTACAGCAACATTCGTGACCCTTTGTTCAATAAAATTATTTGTTGCTGTCCTAACATCTCTCACAGCAATCGATAATGCATTTTCATTCTTTGGGTCAAATATCTTTCCTCCTTTTTGAGAGCTTATCCATTTATCTAAATCTTTTCTTGCTCTCAATAAACCAGAACCTGTACTTTTACCAGCATTGACTAAAGACTTCATTTTAGAAACTATTTTTTGTGCAGTCTTTTCAGCATCGCCGACAATTAATGGATTAGCTTTTAGATTCTTCAATGTATCATCAAGAACTTTTGCAAACTCTCTTTTTGGAATGATAACTTCATTTGCTTTGAGTGCAGATACTAAACGTTGGCCTTCGTTACTGACTTCTTTCGATATTGCATTTAGATTTCCCTGCAATGTTTTCTTAGCACTTACGCCGGGTACTTCTGCAACCTGTTTTGCAATTGCTTGTTCAGCCGGTGAAGAAGCAACTATTTTTTGTCTAAGTATACCTCCCTCAGTTGTTCTCCCAGTTTGTTCAAGTTTAACTGACGCTGTTTGTTTTGGTCGGACTAAATCATCAACAAATTGTTCTTTAGTTCTTACGATTTGCTCAGTTGCTTTTGTTTCAAGCTTTGCTGCAGTTTCGCCAATGACTGTTGGCGTAGTTGTCTTTGGTTTACCTTTTATCGGTACTGCGATGAGTGCGATATTGACTATTGCTTCAATATTTCTAGCAGACCTTGGATTTTTTTCTTTAAAATTAATCCAATCTTCTAGACTTCTCTTTGCAGCATTCAAACCTTTTCTACCGATTGTCGTATTTAGAAACTCAATGCCAGCAACAGTGGCACCGAATTTAAGAGGACGTTTAAGGGTATCAGGGGTGACAGTATCTAAACCTCTTATACCACTGACAAGACCCTCGCCAATTAAATCCAAAACAGAACCGAATCCTACCTTCCCAATAACTTGCATAGCCCCTTCAGCGTATCCTTGCTCACCGGCTAGAATTGCGTCATTTATTTCATTGAGCATTACGTTTCTTTTTAAGATATCCTCACCAAGACGTTGCGCAAAATTAAGCTTTTCTTCTTGTGACTCTGCACGGGTAGGAATAGGACCGGTATCACCAAAAAACTCCTCTGGCGTCATGCTTTGCGTTGCTCCTTTAGACACTTCCTCTACCCTGGCTAGACTCTCTGGAGTGCTCTGTGTCACATCTGACTGGACAATTAGACCGCCTGAACCGAAAAACTCTTCTTGCGACACACTCATAGCGGCGTTATTGTTCCGTCTTGTTCAACTCTTCCACGCTGACCCCCGCTGTTCGTTATAATTGAACCGACTGACAATTGCGTTCCTTGAACATCGACTGTCGTTGCTGGTAGTTGTTCTTTCAATTCAGTAAATGCCAAACCCGCCTCTGCTTTCAGTGCGGCAAGCGCTGTCTCTCTATTTTGCTTTTTCTGTGCTAACACTTCTGGTCCATCATTTACTTGTGGGAAATACTGTAGGTCTGCGCTTTCAAATTCTGAGGGAGCAATTGCAGCACCAGATTCACGCCTCAAAATAGCATTGGTGAAGTTCCTTTTTGCTTGGTCATATCTTTGTCTATCTGCACTTTGAAATGCTGAAGGTAATGCACCAGTTTGGAAAAAGTCTGTGAACTGATCGCCAATTTCATCAATAACAATACTTGCTTGTTCAACGCGGGCACCGAATGCGGCGGCTTCTCTTTCTTTTGCAGTGATTTTCTTTACTTCTTTTGAAACCGAACCGCCTTCAACAATAATTCTCTGTGATTCAGCAGCCCCCTCAATACTGTTAGTATCAAGAGTAACTTTGCTGCCATCTGCTTTTGTAAATTCCTGAAATTTAGGCTGTCTAAAAGTTTCTTCTTCAACATCTTGTATTGGTATAAGGTTAGGATCTGCGGCTATTTCTGTATTCGTTGCAAATTCCTGTTGCCCTGTTGCCTGGTTAAAAACTTCTTTGGTTGCTTCTGGTTCAATTGGTTGTGCTCTTTGCAACGCATCATTGAATACCTCATCAGCATCAGTGGCGGTAAGTATTTGTTTTTGAAGGATTAAATCCTGTTCTTCGGGGCTTGAATTAGAAAGAGTAATAAAATGGTCTATACTCTCCCCTCTAGTTTGCGCTATAGATGCCAGCCGAGTTATTTCTTGCTGTCTTTTAACAGGATCGGTGATTGATTGTAAAAGTACGGCATCTTTACCAACTCGGACGATCATATCTTTTGATAGTTGTATTCTTCTTTGGTTGCCACTCTCCACTACTTGTTGAACTGCTTGTGATAATTGTGGGTTCAGCGTCGCTATTCTTATTTGTGCCTCGGTAGCTTGTTGGCTTGTTGGTAATTCGCCACTGACACCAGGCAATCCCCCTGCGGTTCTTGATAACCCCAATAGTTCTTCTTGAAGTGCCGCCGATCTATCTTCCTCTCTATTGCGAGCAAATCTCTGAATCAGACTATCAAGATTAACTGCAAGCGAACTTCCCTGAATATTTTCTAAGGTAGGCATTAATGTAATACCTCCTGATTATCTGCACTGAGTTTATTCAATAAAGCACCATAGGCAATCGCATCATACCCACTAAATTCAAAAACAAAATCAGGATAATGTTCTTTTACCTCAGTTGTTAAAAATCCAATTGTAGGAAGAAGTTCAACAATAGTCCCCTCGGTTTCAGATATCCAATCCCACTCATACAGATTGAGTTTATTTATCTCGCCGATTTTTTCTATATTTTCTTTGAGTCTTGGATCTGAAAAACTTGAAAAGAAAGAAGCGATCCCACCGCCGGCGCCACCCCCCGCAGAACTTCCCGCGGCTGCACCACCACCACCGCCGCCAGTAAATATAGATCCTGGTCCACTGCCTGAAATATTTGAACCAAAGATTGCATCCGTTAAACTTTGTACAGCGGCCACATCAGCCTGTGCATCAACAAGCACACCACTTGCTTGTGCCTGGCCTATGCCGACTCTTAAATTAGCTTGGCTGGCTGCTCTTGCTGAACCCAACTGATTTATTTCTGAAACCGCACCGCGACCTAATCCTACTAAATCCCTTTGTCTTCCACTGAGTAAACTCTCGATCGCAAACGCTAAATCAACGGGTAAGTTTGCAGCTTCTTGCAACGCGGTACCCGATCTAGTTAAACCACCGGCCGCAAGTTGTCCCTGCAGGCCTCGTTCACGCTCCCCGCGAAGCGCCTGGAAAGACTCAGTGCCAAATATTTGAGCTAATATTTCATCTAGGCCGCCGATAGTAGAGGCTTGCTCAACATTCCCAAGCGCATCGAAACCGGCATCTTGAAAAGGTCTGAGCCTACTAGCCGCTGCAGCAAATTCTGCATCCAATCCACGAATTGCTCCTTCACTTGTCTGAGCGCGAATAAACCCTGCTTGTTTTCCTGCGCCACCTTCACTTATGCCAATCCCTCTGGCAATACCTTTTAACGGCAAATAGTAAATAAAGAAATTAGAATAGAATTTTATTAATTGATTTAACATTTTTTTATCTCGTAGTAAATATGATAATCTTCAACGTGTGTGCGTTTCATTCCTATTAGATGCGCCATAACTTGTGCTTGTTTATTATTAACATGAATCTTTGCTCTAATTATTTTTGCGTTTGTTTCTTCAAAGCACCAATCAAAAGCTCCTTTTGCAAAAGACTTAAATGTTTTCCCTATGCATGGATTATAATAACTTGTACTCAATACTAAACTGTCATCATCTGAGGGCATAAAATAAAGAAGATGGTTATCCTTTACTAAATAAATTATTTCGTCTGAAATAACAGGATAATCATTTAATAAATGTTTTATTTGTCGATAATCAAAACATCTTTCTATCAACTGACTATGGCCCTGTCTTGTACTCTGCGCCAGTTCGTACCGTCTGAGAATGCGAGCGTGGCCCCTCCGGTTTCGTCTGAAACATAAATCTGTCTGCCTTCGTTCTTTATTGGATCAGGAAGCGTTGCCACTGTAAAATTAGTGTCATTGAACTTTTCTTCTATTTCATCGAGAAAATCCTGTAATCTATCAGATGGAAATACACGATCATCTATTATGTTTCCGATGACATCGGATAAGCCTGTTTTCGATACAAGGTCTTTCATTTTCTTGGTTTATATACTAAATATTCTGATGAAAAATCAATGTCTTCTGTCGTATATAATCTGATCCCCATAAATCCATCATATGCACCCAAGCCCCCGGCATAATTCCATTCAAGTTTTTTCTCATATTCTCCCAACTTCCCGAGATTCCTGTATATAGGGGGGCCATAAAGAACATTATCACGACTTAAAAATAATGCCACTGAACCCTGTGCTGTATTAAAACCTTGCGATATCGCTAAGGTAATAGACTGTATAGAAAACCAATCATCTGACTCCTGGCTTAATGACATATCAATAATTCGTGTGATCCTCTCGCCATAATCAGTAGATATTCTGGCAAGCTTGCCGAACTTTGAACTGAATGATACAAAATATTCACCTTCAAACTCAGTGATAAAATCGGCCCCCCAAGGTACGGAATTTTCATTGATAACTGTATCAAGAAGAAACCAATTTCCAGCAAAAAATCCAAATGAATCTCTCGCTAATTTAAAAGTCGCAATATCATGTCCCCGCCATTTGAAACGAGAGGCCCGGACATCTGCCAATTCATCTACGGTATAAGTTGATAAAATAAATTGAATGGGTTCGTTCGAAATCTGTGTTGCAACGCCTTGATCTAATATATAAATGCCAGGATCTTGATCTGTCTCTCTACCAATAAACGTGTAACTGTTTGAATACTCTAGCAATCCTCCAATATAACCGGCTGAGATTCTACTTCTTTTTATCGATATGAATGGGACTGGTACTGATCCTTGATCACTAAATAACTGAATTGAATTAGTCCCGGTGATATATAAAGTATTATTTAAATTGAATGTTTCATTATTACCATCTGGAAGTTCCTCTGCGTCGAAGAAACTTAATACCTGGACTGTCCCAATTGCACCTACATCAGAAAAGAAAGCCGGATCACCATCAGAGGGTATGAATATAAATCGTCCGTTGATATGGGTTAAGCCAGCACAAGGAACAAAATTTGCATTGCCCGAGATAAGAGTTAAAACATCTAATTTACTTAATGAATAGATTGCGCCACCAGGTACAACAATTCCAGCGTCATTAAACCCGATGGCAGTTTTTACCGGAACCGTTCCTGCAATCGTGCCAATTTCTGTAAATGCCCCGGTTACTTTGTTTGTAATTTTTCTTAATTTATCTGAAACAACATCGTATAAAGAACCGTTCCAAACAAAACTACCCCGGGATACGCCACCAGTATCAACTATCTCTTCTATGCCTGGTCGTGATATAGGCCACCTTCCATTGTAAAATACATTTTGCAATGTCTTTCTTGTTTTAGGTAGCCTCTCAGTGCCTTCAAGACCTCTGGGGAAATCTAGTCTAGGCATTATTAATTATCTACTGTTGCGCCCTTGCCTGCGAAAACTCTCGAACGGAAAAATCGCTGGTTGCCTTGTCCTCTCGGTAAGGTGCTTGAAACAACCTTATCCGGTATAGTGAAGACCTGATAAAGACTCTTCACTGTATCGAATCCAGTCCTTGCATTAACTACTAAAGTTGGAGTAACAGGTAAACCAGGGAAAGAAGGAAGAAGCAATAGAGCAAGATTATCTATAATCGCGTTCGTAGTGTCTTCGGGTTCACCAAGTTCATCGCCTGGTGCAGGAAGAGGGACAATTCCTAAATCAATACCTTCAGACAACCATGACTGCAACATAGAACTTAACCTTTTATCACCCTTAACTATGCTATCTGGTGCCGCTGGTGCCGGGATAGAATGCGCCCCGATTTGCTCTAGGGCGCTTTCAACTATTGAAGTTCCTGAACTCATTATGAATCAGATTCTTCTTGATCGTCAGAATCCCCGCAATCACCTGACTCTTCATTCATTTTTTCATCCTGGGAGCCTTCTGAGGAATATTCTGTGATCTCTTCAGTGCTTGGCACGTTTTCATCGACGGTATCAAGATCAGGATTATCCTCTGCATCTTTCAACGCAGCTGCATTTGCCGATGCTTCTCTGGCTGGTATCCAACCATCAGACAATGCTTTCGTTACAGCTTCACCTTCGAAATTTTCGATTTCTCCATCTTTGTGTAAACAAGTTAAGCCTATCGGTTCATCTGTCTTATCATTCATGGTGTTATCCTGTTGTCATTTATAAGGTTTTTCACCCAAAAAGCCCAACCACTGTGAGATGGCCGGGCTGATACGCCTAAAAGGGGTTAGACGATTTTGTGGAACTACTTAAACGATAAGATTACCGCACATCTCAGGAATGAGGACATTACCAGCCATCCACATTACCAAACGATACTTGGTGTTCAAGCCGCTAATTTCTGCGCCTTTTGCAAAGAGTATCTCAATGCCGCTATCTGTTGCTTCCATCATGGTTGATACGCCAGCACCATCCAGATCCATTGTTGCCAATGAACCATGGATAATCTCGACTGCTCTGTTCATGAAGAATATATTTGAAGGCTGTGCCAACGTAATATTCAAGAACGTAATTGCAGCACCGTCGGCCGGGATGGTCCCACAGTTAGCGTAATCAATGTTTGCCTGTGCACCGCCACCGCCAGTCGCAACGACAATAGCCGGTGTGATTGTGATGGTTTGAGTACCAGACGCACCCACAATTGATACAACACGGAAAGTCTGCAGATCGGGTGTCACATTCTTATGCACCTGGCTAACTGCAAAGACGTCGGCAATCGTAAATGCATCACCTTCATTGACAGCATTGGAACCAGTATCAATATTCAGAGTTTGAGTTCTGTTATCAACATTGTTCCCGTTAGCATCGGTTGCAAGTGGATCATGATCCTGGTTAGCACCATTAATGAGATAACCAGTCGCCGTTGTCAATGCCTGGGTAGGCATGAAGTTGGCCTTGAACGAATCGAATGTTGCTACCGTTGGGATCCTTGAACGCTCGAAAGCAGTCAAAGAAACACCAGTCGGAGGCGCATCTCTATTCGCCAATCCGGACGAGACTGTATTATAGTCGCGTGGATTCATGATCAGGGTTCGAGCTTCCATGATAGGAACATCGCGAATGCTCATTGCTTCTTCGCACTGTGCGACATCAGCATAGGTCGTAATAGCCCCACCATTCTTAATGAACAGAGAGCCACGTTTTGCTACTTGCGTCGCAACCACATTATCGGCAATGGCAGATAATTGCTGTACCGCAGCATCAGCAAGTCGATTCCGTTGAAGCGGATCATTTAACTCAATCGCGTTCATCTCGAAAGGAATGTTCTTGATATCTGACGGTGAGCTGTCATTCGCATTCAATGTCGATGGTACTGTCAACTGAGTACGATTTGCAAAAGCTGCATCTGCCAGGACCAGACCTTCAGTCCCTAGGGTTATGTATGGAACGGGACGGTGAACTGTTAAAGCCGAGCGCTCAAACTCTGTTGAGGGCGGCTTGAACTTATCAACCTGTCTCGCGGTTATGTTGTTTGGATCGAATCCCGCGAGCACTTGCTCGAAGAAGACGATCTCTTCTTTTGAAAAGGCATTAGCCATGGGTATTTATCCTCGTTTGTTACTCCTTCGCAATCTTCCTTTTAAAGGCCATCAATTCTGACATGTCACCAGACTTTGACGCTTTTTCACGTAACTGTTCTAGCTTACGTTCATTGGCGGATAAATCCGGGGACCCATCACCACTAATTTTCTCATCAGGATCAGGAGCTGGTTTTTTTATAGACTTCACTGTTAATTCAGAGCTAAGTCTTCCGATTTCAGCAACGCCCTTGATAGGGCTGCTTTCAAGTAAATTAGCAATTCGGGATGCTTCATCAGGATTCTTCCCCAAGTAATATAAAATTATATGGGAATCATCAAAATTGTCGATAATATGTTTTGTAACTTCTGTGCCTAAAACTTCTATGGCCTTATCTTCCGTTACCTCATAATCTTTTGCGCCAATCTCTTCAGCACGTTCATAATGTTTTACCTGATTGCTCAGTAGTGCTTGAGATTCTTGCTCTGCATTTGTAGTATTGCTAATAGTTTGCGTAGCTTTGGCAACTTCATCTGCCACCTGTTTTGAAATGATTGACTGGTTATATAGGCCCTGTTGTTTAATAAACTCAGGGTCGTTTGTGCCACCATCAAAATCATTCACATCGGGGGCCTTCACAGCATCACGACTTTTATCTTGCGCCTGCTTTAATGCAATCTGGAGAAGTTTGTTTTTCTCCTCTGAAAGATCAAGCGCAGTGTTGCTCTGCTTGTTGTCTTCATTAAGTCCATCGATTTTTGATTTCAATCGCTTGACTCTACCCTGGACTATACTGTTTACTTGTTGCTGAGTTTTACCGGGTTGCGTACCCTCTCTGACAATTTCAACCTCATCTGTTTCACCTTCTGCAGCTTTCAGGGCTTCTTCAATTTCCTCCGTTGTTTTGCCTTCAGCCTCAAGCTCTTCCCGTTTCGCTGTATCTGCTTCTTCCTTAATGCGTGTGGCTTCTGCTTCTGGAACTGCTATTTCTTCAGGTGTTTGGTTTTCAATTGTCTTTTTTACTTCTTCCGCTGGTGTACCCATGACTAATTACCTCTTTAATGGTTTATAGAGTGTTGGCCGTGTGGCCTCCTGGTTTAACGTTCCAGTAAACGTAATCGGGCGCTCTCCTGCCTTCCTCAGTTCAGCAATTAGTTAGCCAAACTGGGATCGGCTAACAGAGAACTTAAATCTTTTATGCTACGACTGGACCTGTGCTTAAACCACCTTGACCTGTTACTGCCCAACCACCTGATTTAAACATCAGGGTAACGGTATCGCCAGCATCTGCGAAAGTGATCGTTGCATAACCCAAACGACTGGCCGGGGTCAGTACCATTGTTCCACCATCAACTACTAGCGTTATGATCTTAACCTGGCCAACCGCGCCATCTGCGAGTGTCACCGCATCAGCACCTGTGGTTGTCACATCAGTTACACGCTGCGTAATGTTTGCAGCGCCTGGACCTGATAATGCTTGTGCTTCGCCTGCTCCTTGTGCTTCTGTAACTGTCACAACGGTGCCATCATTTGTTGCTACTCGCACAAGTTGCGAAAAGTCAGTGCCGGACAATAAAACAGTGTCACGAACATTGATGATATACGCGAATGCATTCAGATAGCCTGAGGCCATCATTGTTGCAAGCGAGTCTGTGTCTGAAAAGGCCGAATATGTCTGACCACCTTGATCAGAATTACCCACGCCGCCCACTTCTTTCCAATCTGCTACCAATAAAGCCATTTTAATCTCTCCTGCTACTGTTATTTATGTGTGAAACTTCTATTTTTCGTTATATATTTTCTCAATTTCTTCGACAGTGAATAACATACCTCTGACACGGATATGACCGGGCATCTTCTTGTCCTGTGAATAGGGAGATGTATCAACCACGGATCCGACTGGCTTCACTCCGTCCGGAGATGCAGCCCATACAAATTGCTTGCCATCATGATTGAATATTTCGTGTAGATATTCTCGTGTGACGCTGCTCACTGCAATGTGCCTAATCGTGCGTTTTTAAATGTACGTTCCCTAATCTCGGAAAGAGTATTAGCCGTTTTATTATTTGCGTCTTGTTGATCAACCTGAATATCAGAGATAATTTTTCGAGTTTCAGCCCCCCTCTTAATCGCATCAGCTGTATTTACCAGGACTTTGCTCTCTCGCTCACGTGCCTCTCCATCTGCCTGTCTCGACGCGGCCTCGATGAGTTGTTGATTAGGATCGGGTTGATTCTGTTGCTCTTCAACTTTAGCCAACATCTGTTTCTCTTCGTCGGTTTCAGGTTTAATCAATCCCTGAACAATCATAATGCGACGGTTCAGTTCTTTCAATGGACCAAGCCCAACACCGGTAATATTTTCAAGCAAGGTTGAGAGGATAGCCGGTATATACTGATCGCCGCTCGGAATATTAATCATCGCCTCGAGCATGCCTTTCAAATCCTCAACCGTCTGTTCTTTGAGCGTATCGTATTGAGGCCCTACATCGGCATAGGCGCGGAACTTCTTACCGGTTAGATTATTAAGTTCTATTAGCTTTCCGGACTTTTCATCTAATCCAAGTTTCATTAATTGTTTTTGAGATTCAATACCATCTTTACCAATCACATTGACTATTCTCTTTGAGGTGTAAATCTCAGAGGCCATTGACTGATAGACGGTACCCGACCATTCGATTGCATTGGCAATATTGTCACTTAAAACTTGAGTGTTTAGGTCTTCACGTTTCATTATTGCATTCAGAGCTTTACCACTCATAGCCGGATCAAACGTGTCTTGTGGCGCACCACCTGTTGTCTCTCGTACAAATTCCGGGACTATCTGCATCAGGGCTTGCGTACTGCCATCCAGCTGTGCTGGTTTCAGATATGAAGTCGGGCCAGGTGGCAAGACAATATTGCCCTCCTTGTCTCTTAATGCCCGAGCCAGCAAATAAGGCTTATTATTTCTGTTGGCCCATAATTCAGAGATTCCACCTTGAACCTGTTCAGGATCGAATATCGGTATTTCCTGGCCTGTCGATGCACTATTTTCAGCCAGTTGTGATACTTGCATATTGAATAACCGTGCCGGGTCTTTGAGTTTACGCACCAATCCCCGATACCATTCAACTCCGTCGATATAACTATGATAACCATAGATAGGGATTATCGGTATCCACTTACCAGCGATGCGCTTTATTGGTTCAAGTTCTTCCTCACCACTAAAGATAACAGTTTCTATGCTCTGTTTTAATACCTTGCGTTCCCTGACAAACTCTGTGAATTCATTGTCTCTGAGTTCATCCTTAATCAGTTCGTGGTCTTCTTTGCTGTAGACCTCAATCTCACCTGATACCAGGTTGTTATAAACGAAGACTGTCTCTGTTTTCCTGATGACTTGGTAACGCTTGGCGATATAGATAAGGTGAGGCCTGCTTCTGTCTAGATTCTCAAACCCTCGGTTAATTGGGGTATAGGCTGATACAGCCACCTTGCCCGGGTATCTCTCTTCGAATGATTCCCGAGTGAACTGTATCAGTTCAGTGCATCTTTGAGCATCACGCTTATCAATTCTCTGTGCTGACCGGTCCCAATAGACTCGGTTAAAGGCATTATGAATTGGGCGCCACTCGATGCGTTGGTTATCATTCTCGGGATCTTCTTCATCCTCAAAGAATGTGCCTAATCTGAATGCCCCATAACCACAGGTGGCTTGTTCATCAACGGCATTATCAACAGACATCTTGCCTGAGTGTTGGCGGAAGTCTGCTCGATAGATACCATTTAATAGTTCAGCATCTTCATCACTGGTTAGAGAATCATCAGGTTTATACTCAACACCCACCCGGTTCTGATTCCATTGACCGATGAATCTATTGATGTAATTGGAAACCAGGTCAAATTCTAGTTTGGTCCTGTCGCTGAAGTCATCTTCTAAGAAGTCCTCCCACATGCCACCGGAAACATTAACGAACCTCATGTCTTCATTGGCTTTGTCGGCCTGTTCATTAATAACATCAGCATCATTGATGATGTCCATCTTGAACCGGATTAATCTTTCTTCTTCAGTCTCATCAATCTTCTTTGTTTCTGCTTGTTCTGTCATTTATAGCCTTATAAGGTCTGGAATGAATAGTTCTTCTTCAACTGGTTTCTCTCTCTGAGTCATGCCTGGGAATAGCTCGGTCATTGCCCATATGAACCAGTCGGCTCGGTTCGGTGACTTCTCGCCGATGTAACCTGTCGTGGTGAAGCTCATCAACTCATCTTCTAGCTTGTCGAAGTTACCGACGAACTTTATCTTGTCTGTCTCGTGTAATGCACTGACCGGCTCGGCACGTACTATCTTGCCTCTTGATGCACGTACAGCTTTGTAGGATATGTTAGGGTTCGCTGTCCTGATGACAAACTCAACCATCGCGCCACCAAAGTTGGACTCTCCAATCACCCGATCGGCATCGTGTCTCTCGTATGCTGAAGCAACTACCTTGCCCCATGTAGCGGGACCGGCGTTGAGGGTTAAGTCCTCAAGCACATAGCCAATACCATCGGTACCAAGTCCAGCCGCGCCGATACCTATATCATCGCTGGTGTCCTCTGATTCATCGTCGGCACCTGATGGATCGACTGCAATCACAACTCGAACCAGGTCCACGCCTTCTGGTAATTCTGTTACCCGGTTCCTTTCTATTATCTCTGAGGACCATAGGGCATTCTCACTGTCATCAACGAAGATACCATTCCAGAACCTGTCTTTCTTTCGCTTGGGAAGGCGCTGTAATGCCTTGATATAAGACTCTGGTAGATTCTCCAGGTTATCCCTTGGGTTCATCAACAAAGCGTTGTAGTCGTTGGGATCTTCCAACGGCCTGCCTGAGAGTGGGTCTTTCCTCTCGATGAACAATCGGTATGACCAATGCCCCTTTGATGGCGGGTTCTCGTCACAAAAGAACTTGAGTCTCAGTTCGTGCAGCGCACCATCGCGCTCGTACTTGCACATCTGAGCCAGTCGGGTCACAAGTATCAAGAATGAGTTGTAAGATATCTGGCTTATCTCATTCAACAGTACAGTGGCATACTCATTACCTAATATCTTCTCGGTCCGCTCCTTATCATCTAGACCCCCGAACCATATCTCTGAGCCGTTGGGAAATGTAACGAACCAGTCTTGCTTGTCCAGGTACCAACCAGAGGCACCACGCTTGAATACTTGGGGTATTTCCGGGAAGCATAGCTTCATCACCTTTGGGAAAGTATCGTGAACCACCGATGCCTTCACGTGATTGAATCTGAATCTCAATACTGCATGCCTTGAACCAGGCACTGCCACTGCGCGCCATACGATAGCCCGAACAAATGTGAATGTCTTGGTTGAGCGAGAGCCACCGTACAACAGGAGATACATGGCCTCCGATGCAATGAGCTTGATGGCCTCGTGTTGCTTACTTGTTAGTTTAAATTCAGTCTCTTTTAACAATGCCTCCATGTTATAGCGTTGCTGCGTCTTCAGGAGCCATGGTCACATTAAGACTGCCTGCGTGCTTAACATCAGACTTGTCGGTCAACCCCAAATCTCTTGCAATGATGTTGGCATTCAGGAGGTCTGCGGCTGCACCTGAGAACTTCTGGTTTCGAATTACTTCCTCCACCCCCTCTACGACAAGCAGAAAATCTTCCTTATCTCTGTAGGTATCCCAAGTTCTCTTTGCAATATCAAGGAATATGCAGAGTCCACCTATTGTCATAGCACGCATCTTATTGACTTCAGCCTTCGTGATAAGGCCTGTTGCATGAAATACCTTTTCTTCTTGAAGAGGATTAGCTTCTACCCATTCAAAGTATTCTTCACACATTTCTCTCAGAGCATCAGGGTCATTGAAAATAGGCTTTCTTCCGCTACTGCTTCGAACCTTCCAGAATTGATTACCTTTAGGTGCTGGCATGGGTTATACCTCAGACTGGATGGATTGAAACATTATAGCTGTACCCATCCATATCAAATGATATATCTGCGCTTCCCTCACAACTTATACCCATTCCATAAGGCTTTGCCCCTCTGTCGGTAATAGCCTCTTGAAGCCATTCTCTAAGCTTCAAGAGAGCAATCCCATCAAGTTGAGCCTCTTTGCTTTCTTCAGTCATGATATTTCCTCTTTATGGTTGAGTGTGGCTTTCGCCCCTAGTTTAAAGCTCTAGTAAGCTTGATAAATAGAATCCACTCACCCCCTGACTTTTGCGAGTAATCAGGTTCGGTCGCACCGGGCTGTGGAATTGGTAGCGCGAGTCGGATTTGAACCGACAACCTCCCGGTTATGAGCCGGGCGAGATGCCAATTTCTCCACCGCGCAATAATATTAATAAAATCTATGGTCAATAATGTCGTTAATACTGTCAACGCTCATCACCTTATCCAGTATAAGCTTTGAATATTGTGAAACCAATAAACCTGGTATACGTGAATGTGACGTGTTCCATGTGCCAGAGAAAGAATTGTCCTCATTCCAAACGACAATAGCGTATCCAGAAAGGCTCGGAATCTGAGCTAAATTCTTGGCTTCCTTTACTATGTTCTTGCGAAGAAACTTTGAGTCTCGTTGCTGCTTTGTGTTCTTGTGTATGGTCAGTTTGGGAGTGTTATTCATTATGCCCAAGGAACCACCACTTGAAATCTCACTGGAATCGATTCTTCTTCATCGGTAGAAGCTTTAACGAGCTGTGCATCAATGTTCCAGAATCCAATAGCTAATGCGGCTGTCTCTGTTGAAGTCAGAAATCCGGACCATTCCGCAAACCCTGTTTTAGAATTAGTAGTCAAGGGGATCACTCGTGTAACCGCTGCAGCATCAGCCGGGAACTGCTTAACAAAGATAGTACAGATATAGCCGGTTGTGTCTTCTCCGCCACGATCGAACACGAAAGGTAATGATTCACCTTGTCGGATAACTTTAATTTTAGCCATTAGCAGTTACCAACACCACCACGACCACTGGAACCTGAAACACCATTCACTTTCCCCTTACCTTTCACTTTGCCTAAAGATGCACTTTTTTTCGCTGGTGTAACCACTCCTTGCCTAGCCTCAACACCGGATACATCAATAGTTTGCGATACTTGTCCCCATTGTAAGGCGTTGAATTGAAACCACACTAGGCCGGTTCTCTTGTGTTGACTGTCACATCAGTAGATAAGAGTGAACCTGTTATATCTTTTTCGAGCAAAATAGTTTCTGTATCCTTCTTTTTAATAGTCACTTTGGCGCTGCTCTCGGTAATATCGCCTTGTAGAATATCATTGACTACTTCAAGGCTACCATCGAACAACTCAAAAACATACGAAACCTCTTTCCACTCATCCCCCGCAATATCTTTAGCAAATATCTCAACGATGTCACCATCGGCCTGTAATGCTGGTACGGTTACTAATACGCTCGATGAACCAGCGGGCGTAACTACGGGGATAGGAATATTTTGAAACGCACCACTATCTACACTTGCTTGAAAGTCACCTGTTGCCAGCGTCGGATTTACCTGGAAACCACCTAAAACAGAGTCAAGTTTAGCAACGAAAGTAAATTCTTGACCTTTTACTGGTAGAGACATTATTTTTTCTTTTTACGTTTCAATGCTTGGTTAATTTTTTTCACTTGATTAAAAGCTTTCTGCTCGAACTTATGCCCTCCACCGTCAACCGCTTTGCCTGAAGGTTCCCTGGTTATTCGATTGGTTGAGTCGTCAACAACCCTAAATTTTCCTGCAACTTTCTTCACATGAACTGGCATATCGTCACCTTCTTTTTCTTAGTTTTTTGAGTGTTTCAGCAAACCTTGCTCGTTGGCCTAGCTTACCTTTTGCCTTTGCTGCTTTGGCTAATTTCTTAGCGGGAATCTTCTTACCTTTTTTTATACCGAGTGATTTTCGTAATGCACCTGGTTTCTTGATGGCTTTTTTTATGTTTAATCTTTTTGGTTTAGTTGCCATTATGTCATCCCCACGATGTCAATTGCTATATCGGTTATTGTTATATTGTCGTTGGAACCTTCTTCTGCCGCCATGATTTGCACCGTCTGTCCTGGAACTACTGTTAGGGGTTTAAGAACGACAGATCCAACTTTAGTCGCTTTAATTTCCATAGGTGAATAAAAAGCGCTCGCAAATACAGGAATTACCGTATCAATAGAAATGGTGAATCTCAAGTTCTGTGTACTTCCTGCCTTTAAAGCCCATACTGTGGCGGTAAAATCTCCAACAAATGTATTGAGTCCGTCATATCTGAATATTCCGCTTAGAGGGTCTATTAGTGTCCATAACTCAGTTGAAGAGTCTAAAATTACAGCATCCAGATTGACCTCTTGGTAGGTATCGGAGGCAACAATGGTAGTTATAAGAGCATTACCGTTCATTTGACCGAAAGCCCTGTTCTGTGATGATTTTTGGGTTCCAGCATTCGTGACATTAACAAACTTACTCGTTTCATCGAGTGAATTAGTGTTCCAGTTTCCCGCCTCACTGCCAGGGAAAACTGCGCCTAAAGAGAACTCAAATCCAGTTGGCCCCGTATTGAATATTGTATACCCGCCATTAAATTGATTCGTATCAACAATATTTACTGATACACCTTCATTTGGTGGATCAACAGCCGCCGTTCTGGTGGTGGTAGTATCAAAAACACCATCATGATTGCCATTATAAACAGCATTTTTAAGGTTGTAGAAATCAGGATCGACAATTTCACTAACAACAAAAGTTCCGTTGTATTCAGAAACCGCAAATCCAGATTGAGTAATTATTTCACCAACACTAAGACCATGAGCAACAGATTCAAAACTCGGTCCTAAAGATGGGCTTCCTGCTACTTGAGTTATTATTACTCCGGCTCTGCTCTGATCAGAAAAACTTACGATTACACCGGTCGTGCCAATTCTAAAAAATGGACCTGGCCCAAGTTTGGATATATTACTAATAGATATACCCTGACCATATATAGGATCAATATTAAAAAGAGCTGTACCAGGACCTAATATTGCAGGAATAAGATCAACCGACGCCCCTAATAATGCAGTTCCGACAAAATTAAATATGTCGGTAGCCGCTGCTAAACTAGGCTGTATAACAACAGTTTGTACTTGGACGGCCTGACACTCTACAAGATTAAAACCAAATGCAAATGCCGCCAGAGTAAAATTTCTTAGGGCAAATACTGAGCTACCTTCAATGATACCAAGGGCCGAGCTGCTTCCTATAAGTATAACTCTACCGTTGGCTAGGGTAAAAGCACCTGACCCTGTAAAACTAAAAGCACTAGCGTTAGTTCCAGTACATAATAAATTAAACTTATCAAATGCAATTCTAGTGTAATCTACTGAAGTAAAAGCCGCTACATCACCCGTGTAAGTTATAGATTGACCATGAGAATCATCAACCTCAATTGTTACGATGGACCCTGCTTCTATTTCAAATCTATCCCCAGTAACTATATTTTCCTTAACTATATAATTACCAGAGGGAAGTGTAATAACACCAGAAATAGGCGCAGGAAAATCCGCCATCGTAAAAATTTCGGTAGTAGATGATCCGTCTGTGGTTACACGGCGACCATCTGATGTAATGTTTCCGCCAAAATTACCTGTAAGGGATACATCTAAATCACCTTGAGTCGTTAAATCACTGGTAAAAAATCCATCGCCTAGAACCTCTAGATTTCGAGTTGGGTTAAGTAATCCAATCCCTACTTTGTCTTCATGAATCCCTACTGTGAAAACAGCCCCAGTATTACCTAAAACAAGTGTATCAGTGGTGCTGAATAAAGCACCATCACTACCCACACCGCCCCCTGTAATAATTTGTCCTCCCTCAACCTGGAGGGCGGCATTAATACCGGGGGACGTAGTTCCTATCCCTACCTGTGCAGCACCGCCAACATTAGTAAGTCTCATGACCTCATTACTTGGGTCTGAAAGGTCATTATCTGAGTTTGCGGCAAACGCCAAGTATGATGAAGCACTAGCAGAAATAACGGAACCACCAGTGCCAGCCAGAAATTGTAATGTCTTACCGGCTTCACTTCTAACTCTGATTGATGCGGTTGTGTTTGCATGAAAATCAGCGACTACAGCATTAACTAAGTCAGAATTTACATCTAAACGAAACGCCGGTGAAAGAGTGCCTATACCAACAAGCCCGCCACCAGAAGCTAATATTACATTACCCCCATTATCTGTATTTAGCTCAAGGGGATCGGTTCCCTTTGATCTAACCTGTAAGCCAACATCCGTAGGAGTTGAATCACCAAAGGGGAAAATTGTTGATCTGGTTGCTGTATTAATATGAAAATCAGCGCGAATCATAGCGGCACCATTTACTTCAAGACGATCAGCTGGGTTGGATGTGCCAACACCTAACCTTTGTGTATCAGTAATAAAAACCTGTGTCCCAGCTTGTATATTCTTACCAGTTAATCCGTTGAAACTTGGGACTTCATTATCAAGAGAACTGGCTGGCCCAGATACATCGCCGCCACTCATAGCCACCCAACTTACACCGTCATAATTCTCAGTCTGTTCGGTGTCTGTATTCCAGATTATCATCCCCTCAGCAGGAGTTAATGCATCCCGTTGAACGGTAGTCAGTCTATTAATTATCAAGGCTTGGCTTGTAGACTTTAGCTCTATAGATACATCAGCAGTTAGCGCACCACCGCCTATTACTATCCCCTGGCCTGCATTAACGATGATATCGTTGGCACCTGAAGTATTGCCAACAGCAAGAACCTCTGACAGTTCATCACTGGCCCCAACTTGTGCGTCTACATAATCTTTATTTGCACTGTCTGTGCCAGCTACAGGCGCATCGGTTAATGTGACAACATCCCCGGTGCTGACAACAATATTAGTACCACCAGTGGTATTACCATTGGCTAATATTTCTGATAGTTCGTTATTCGCACCGACTTGTGCATCAACATAAGTTTTGTTCGTTGCATCTAAACCAACAATAGGTGCATCGTTGAGTGTGATCTTATCACCGGTATCAACAATGATGTCACTTCCACCTGTTGTATTACCAAGGGCAAGAATTTCAGCAAGTGTATCCGCCGAACCGGTGTCTGTAATTTCTACCCATGTAGGAGCGTTTGAAGTTAGAATATAATAACTTAATGGTGTATCAACTCTTACAACTTTATTAAGATTTACTCCTTCACTATGGAACAATGCATTAGCATCTCTAGCTGCTATGTCAACATATTCAGACGCAGTTATTGCATGATTATTAATATTTCTTAATGTACTGTGTAAAGACATATCACAACCTTTATTATTATTTTTATTGTTGTTTAAATACCAATTACTATATCCCCTTCATTATCAGCAATTGAATCGCCTTCGACCGTGTTTAAGATAAAGTCGAAATCATTCGCACCATTGCCAGCTATAAGAGGATTCCAAAGAAAACTATTGTCTTCAAATGTGCCAGATTGAGGCAGTGTTCTGTTACATACAAAAATTTTATCAGTCGCATGATCAACAAAAAACTGTCCTGCATTATAAAATATGAACGGTTTAAATTGTGCTGTTGCTAATATTTGATTATATCTAACATCAGTCTGCGCTAATCGCTGGTAAGCTTCTGTTACCGCTGCGTTTGTTAATATTGAGAAGTCTTCATCACTGGTGAGTCTAACAAAGTGAGTCGCTTCATCTTCAAATTCTATATAACCCGCAGCTACAAGACCGATATCTGAGTTGGCCGGAAAATTACTAGGCGGATATTGTTGATCAAATATCAATACTCCTGAACTGTCTTCACCTCGATATATCCTCCATCTCACTATTGCTGTTGCGGCTGTTGATCCAGTTTTCCAAAATACTTCTTGCACTATCGCGTGTCTGCTTAAAAACTGGTTAAACCCAAACTCTGTGCCGGTGAATTCACCTGAAAAGTCAGGCTGATCTTCGTTACCTGGATCAAATGAGATAGCAAATATTACTCTTGTCTTTACGGTGGTTATTTGACCATCAAAAACAGAGTGAGCATGAAAGTGCAAACGACCATCCGCTGCTTCTGTAACTAAAAAATGACCGATACCACCTAGCGCAACGTTTAACCCTAACCTAATAGAATCAACATTTGTTATGAATGATGATGGTTGCCAGATTGCCTCTATACGTTTTTGTATTACACTTAGTTGGGTATCTAAATCTATACTAAGCCTGACACTATCATCAACAAACTCACTGCCTTTAAGATAAATAAATTCGATAGGATTGCTACGGGTAACATCAAGCGTCGCTGGTTTTTGGATTGCTACCACATTGCTCACCTTTATTATTTTTATTGGTGGTGATACTGGAGACGAGAGTAGGAGTCGCACCTACATGCAGGAACGTGTGATTTATTCTTTCATGCTCTGCTTTTCAATTACATAATTACTTTCTGCCCTTTGCTGCTCTCCTTTTTCTTCTGGTATATTTTTTTCTGTTCTTCCAAGCACAAAAAATACTATAATAATTATTACTACAATCAAAACTACCCAATTACTAACATAGACCTCTGGCCCCTCTGGTCCGGGTTTTGTCGTGTATAACTTCACTCATTTATTCCATTTGGTTTTTTGTGGGACAGTAAAGTTTGGATCTTTCCTTAGATTATATTGTTCGAGATTTGTGACTCTGTATTCAACTTGTTCAAGGCCGGAAAAAAGATTAAGGACATTTTGATGATTCGCCTGTCTTTGATATTCAGCATCTTCCATCCAGATTAAAAGTTGATTTTCCATTTTATTTAGAGTAAATAACCCAGTCCATAATACAACAGCAAGGGTCACACATTGAACAAGTGTGGTGAGTCTTAAACCTCCACTGAATCTATCAGTTAATTTTTGGTCGTTATCATCAATCATACCAATTTCCTTCTGATTGAGCGAGGTGTCTTTCGTTTAACTATTCGATCTTTTTTACGTTTCACTTTCCTTTTTGGTTTACGTTTGACTGTCTCTCCGGGCTTGTGTTTATCACTCGCCATGATATTGATGCTCCCGTTCTTTAATTGATTGAACCACGCGTTTTCTAAGATTAGAATAAGTATAAGGTCGAGAATGACCACCAAGGCCAAAGTCACGTAGAGTGTCGTAATTACGAATTCTCGTATCGTTCCCACTGTACCCATATCTACCCATTGCCCCCCAGGGGTGGCCGAACCATAAAAAATACTTAGCAACCCATGTCGCCTTATCATGATCGTTATGAAATACATTTAACCAATAGTTACCAGGGGCGAAAATAGTGTCTTCATCGAGTGCTGGCTGGAGTAATACAACACCATTTATGATAACGCCAATATCTAATATTCGACGGGTGATATCACAACCATTTGAATGAGCAAGAATAAAATCGTGCGGTTCAATCTTTGGTGCGATGCCCTCGGCCCTGCCTTGATTCCTGAAGCGGCTCGATATTGCATAAGCACGTCCATAATGATGCACTTCTATGTCATAGCCTGCTTCCCTTAATTCTGGAATACACAGTCCTGGTGTTGATTTACCTTCAGACGAGTGGATCCCATGAATGATGTGTACTTTATTCATTGGCTCTTTTCTATATCTAAAAGAAAGAGCCTAGTAAGCTCTTCCCAAAACACCTTGTTAAGATGGTCAAACATTGACTTTGTACATTCTTTTCTTTTGATTTTATCTTCTTCAGTCATCAATAGTACTCCCGGCTCGTTCGTGGTGAAGTAATCCAAAGATCGTCCAAAGGTGCCATTGCTGTTTTAGGCTCCAAACAAGTTCCCATTGCTAATGAGTAGGCCATGATTGGATTGTCTATCTGATTCTTCCAGACGAATTGGATTGCTTGAAATGCTCGGTGTTTTCTACTATCAGATACTGGTGAACCGTCTATCAAATTCAGAATGTCACTAAGAGCAGTGCCGCGACTGAAGTTATCCGACGCCTGGTAAGCCTCGTTTGCAAACAACTCACAAGCGTTAGCTTTGTTGTGTCTGTTCGTATAGTCAGCTGCGTGTATGTTTTGCGGAGAAAATAAAAGGAGAGTGAGACCGAGTAATAATACACTCAGAGCTATCTCAATAATACGGCTCTCCTTTTTCATTTCGATGTTCTACATTTTTATAGCATATCTCTTTATTATTATTATTATTTGAGTGGTGAGTAATTTATTCATCTACAAATCCCTGTCGATAATATTGATAGACAAGTTATTATCTAGGGCTGCTTCGATCACTTTTCTGTAAAGTTTCTTATACGCAACAACACTGGCTTGTCCGGTGATATTGCCTTCTACTGCATAAACCCCTGTGTTGGGAAGTAGACAGCCTTCAGTATTGCTTTCGTAATTACCGCAATGAATTAAAATATCTGAGAACCCAGGCACGGCGCACACTTCTAACATGCCTTGATGCATCTCTGGAAACTTGTCTTGATAACGTTCATGAAAGTTACCATAATCTCTGACTCTTATGTCGTACACACCCGCTGGTATGCGTGTCTCGCGTGGGACTTTAATATCACGTGGCTCGTCTTCAATGAAGAAACATTCAAACACACCATCAACAAACACCAGACTGAATGATGATTCGTTATCTGAAAAGATTCTTTCCTGATCAATTATCAAGTTGCTTCTCCATAATTATATCTTGTTGACGTTCAAGATTATCTCGGCTACGTTCGAGTTTCTTTTTCTTATCAATATCAGTTTCACGTTCAATTCTACTTTCAACAATGTCAATTCGTAACGCGATAAATGTTGCTTGCATGACAAGGCTGTCTTCGTGGTAGTCAGCTGCACTAACGAAGTTGGAAGTTAAGAATATCCAGGCTGCAATGATTGAAGTAATGAGAGCGATGACCTTACTTACAGATCCAACAGATATAGTTTTGTCGCTCATAAATATCTCATAATTGATTTGTTTCAAACGCAGAAAACCCCACAGACCGAAGCTGTAGAGACTAAATAATTTGATGGTTTACTTTTGTTTCGGGGAAGCGCCGCCGAGCCAATGAGAATGATTAGCATTTGGGCATTCCTAATAGCCTTATTGTAGTTCATGAGACTATAAAAGCAACCATTAAGCAGGCTCAATGTCCCGATAATCCAACTCAATATTCTTAAAGCTACCCATCATTTCAATCAACACACCAACCCTTTGTATTCCTGATATCGTTGCAATCTCGGCTGATAAGTCTTTAAATATTCCCTTCACCACTCTCACCCTGTCGCCTTTTTGATAATCTACCTGATAGTTTGAATGGATACCCTGCTCATCTTCAAGCGCCTTCAAACCCTCTATGATTTCATCCGGGATAATTGTTGGATATAAATAACCGTCCTCTCTTTCAGTCATTTTAACGATTCTTGTAATCCCCGGTGTTTTTGTGATTGGGTAAAAATCATCTTCCCCCTCGTCCATTTGTACAAATAGGTATCTAGGAAATAAGGGTTCTGTAAGATGTCTGAATGCTGCATAAGCGGTTATTCTGCGTTTATCTGTAAGCGTTAAAGGACAGTAGGCGGAGATCCCTCTTGAATTTAAAGCGGATTCAGCAGCCTGCTCTCGATTATAATTTGTCATTACGGCATACCAGTGTTTCAATCTGCTTTCTCCAGTTCTTTAGTGGCCAATCTGTAACGCTCTCTTATTTCTTTTATGTCATCGATGATGTAGTGTTTTGGTTCGTGATGACCCTCAAGTTCGACAACACGATCTAATCCTATTTTATTAACCAGGTTGATACGATAGTCCACTGCGTTGCCTGATTTATGAGTGTTACAGTGTTCACACTGCAAGTGACAATTGTCTTCGTTAAACCTTAACTCAGGACAAGCCCCAACACTCCGATAGTGGCCTGCGTTCTTTTTCTTTGGTGGCTTCTGACAAGAGATGCATAAATTTCCTTTGTCCCTTGCTCGAATGAATCTGTTAAATTCTGGTTGCGCGAGTTTTATCCAGTCAGATAAAGTCCTTATTGCTCTCTTACGTTCCCTGGTGTCCTTACGCTGCTTTTTCTCCTTTGCAATATTGACAAGGACTAATGCACATTCGAGAGAACATGCCCGGGTCAGAGTTGAGTAAGGCGTGTAGGTGGTTTCACAACCAGGTGCCTTACAACGCTTTTGTTTAATTACTACGCTCAAGTTTAATCTTCGCCTTTAACCGCTAGAACTATACAAACAGGCATACGTCCATAACTGTTTTGCATTGCACACATGGCCGCTACTGGGTCAACTCCTTCGCCAATCAATTCAACTATTTTTGCGTTATGATCTTTCCAGTACGAAAGACTGATAAAAAGCACAGATATAATCACAATTCCGACGATACTAAAAAATCCTAACCAATATTTATTTTCTGAATCCATCATCAACCTCCTGCTATAAAATATTTAATTACAATCACTACGATCCAAAATATATGCACGAAAATAGCTCCGTGTACCCACCCTGTAACGTAGTCGTTAGGTGGTTTGTTTGTCACTGATACGCTATCCACACACCCATCAGTATTGCTGCTACTGCAATGATTAATAGCCTTACTAATGCTTCAAAGTTGTCTTCAGTTTTCATAATCAGCCCTCCGGCTCTGTTCTCGGCTCTGTTAATTTCACTCCCAAGTCTGTGAAGTGCTGCCAAATATCATCTAAATATCTTTTCTTCTGTCCTGTTTTCATTAATCGGGTGACTGGTAAATCTAAAGGGATCATCATGGCTAATAGTTTGTGCTCGTAACTAAGCGGCCTGATTACCTTGTCGTAAACCTCTTTAAATTCTTCGTCTTCGTTCCTCATGATCGGTACGGCAAAGTGGAGCTTGCAATAACCTCTCTTTTGTTCTGCGGTTTCGTCTTGCAGTTGTTCTGCGGCTTCATTCACCCACAACCTTTGCAATCTGTTTTGCTCGGTACTTCTCTGCTTTCCTTTTGTAACATTGACGGTGATAGGAAGATCCCTGCCCATGATTAAATTACAAACATCGGTTGCGTCTTTTTTGTTTGCGATGGTGCGGGTTGTCATGCGACTCGTACGCTTGGTTGTAAATTGTGACTACAAAGAGTTTGATATTTTTCTTCACTGTATTTATCCAAGTAATAAATCGACTCAATAGCCGCGACCACCCCCTCGCTAGTGTTGTTCAGCCAGTCAAACATAAGACTTTCTTTGTCTTCGGAATCGTCATAATTCTCCCAGTCCATATCGGAAGCAAATGTCTCTCTCCCCGTTACTCGAAAGATTGTCCATCCAGCCTCAAATAATTTGTTATCTCGTTCCCTGTCTTTTACTTCGTTGTGCCACTCCTTGCCATCCGCTTCTATCCCGATTTTTCTATATGGATCTGCAAAATCTAAAAAGTAATTCAATACTGGATACTGCGGGTACATCGACACCCTTGACGAACGTATATCGCCCCACAACATACGTTCTATTGGAGTAAAATATTTAACCCAGTCTATAAAATAAGGATATATACGCCCTTGTCTCTCTATGATTTTAGGAGTGTAAAAAATATAGAGGTTTTTTAACAAACGAAATCTCTCTGATAAATCCTCATGCCAAACTTTTTCAAGTCTTGTGTGAATATCCAAAATATCTAATTCTTTAAACCTCTCGTGTAGAGAAATCATTTCTTCCATAGACTGCTCTGCTGAAAGTAACATGATCTATAAAAACCTCGCTGCCTTAACATCTTCTGATGTTTGATAACCTGAGTTGTCAAAGGGGTGAAATTGGAATGAGTCGTGCAGCCATAAACCCCATGTGTGGGTTTCACCTAATCTCTGAGCGCATAGGTCTAAAAATATATCTGGTTTTTCTGGATCGTTTGGTTTTGATATTAGAAAAATATTATCAGCAATATTCGGGATGTTTGAAGTTCCGAGAATGTCGTACATTGTTACAGCTCTGTGAGCGTCTGATGGTTTTCTCATGTGTGTGACAAGGTGAATGTGAATTGAATAATCTTTGGCAAGTGATGAAAGTTTTACAACTAAATCTTTTTGGCATCGGTATTCATCTTCGCCTAATGTCATCATCATCAACGAGTCGATCATGATGTGCGTCATGCTTTTTTCTTGTACGCAATAGTGGATCAAAGCTTCTATTCTTCGTGGTGAGACTGTGCCTCGATGAGAGTAATACCAAAGCTTACCCTGCCCCCAGTTGCTATATTCTTCAGTGGCATCCATTGATGGATTATTGTTGCCGGTGAATTGGCACATCATCCTGTCTACAGTCACACTCACAGGCATTTCAAGTGAAGCGATACAGATACGCTCTGATTGTGCGGCAAGGTAAAGTAAAACGTAACCGGTCAGCATAGATTTAAAACTTTTTGTATGCCCCGCCCATACGGTTAATTCACCTTCACGGAATTTGAAAATGCTGTGCGTCTTCTCCCAAGGTAGGTAGGAAACTACCTCGATATCTGGCACGAACCTTTGCTTCGCTGCCTCCAGTACAGCTTTTGTGTGATCGATTACAAGATTGCCCTCTTCTTCGTAATCCAGGAATTGATCGAAATCTTTATCGGTGATCAATCCCATTTAACATCTTCCTTTTTTTCGTCTTCGTCTTGCCACCGTTTTCCATTAAGCCAGGTTGTCGGGTATGGAATAAATTTACCTCCGTCCTTGATCCAATCTTCGGAGTTTTTTTGTTCTTCAAGTTTGGCAAGAACAAGGTCTAAACTCCCATTGAATATTTTTGATTTTATAAACGCCTTCTCTGCTTTTGCTTTATCTTTCTTCTTTGGATATGCGCTCCAAAAGATCGCAAACTTTTGCGCAATGTTTTTCCTCTTCTCTGTCTCTCCTCTCCTCTCCTCTGGTATAGCGGATTGCTTGCCCTCTGCTAGCGTCTTGCTACCTTCTTCTGCTTTCTCTATGAACCCCGCATCAAATAAAGGTTTCAGGTCAATATCTGCCTTTGTATTTAGCGCATTTTGGATAAATGCGACGTCGCAAGGAATCTTGTTTTGCGTCTTTGCTGCTAGCATCCAAATTAGCATTAGTTGCAACTTGCTAGCGTCTTGCAAGCATATAAATTTGTAGTCATATAACAGCTCTGTATGTAATTTTATCCAAGGTGGATTTCGATCTTTGTAGTGTTGAAATTTGTCCCAGTTTTTTACCTGAAAATACTCCATTAAACCAATTCCATCTGCCCTGGCTCAACTGGCACAGCTTCAAGCAACCGAACCGGGCGATTGTTTATATTTTTTGCCGCAAACTCCCTGACTAAGTTGGCTTTAATTAATCTCGTAATTCGTGGCGGAACATCCTGGCGGCGATAATAATGACCGCGCACTGCCTTTGCGATTGCTTCGTCATGTGTTCCGCGATGTTCCTTGATATATTTATAACACTTGGCTTCCAGTGAGTTTGCTTTACCGCTTAGTATAAGTTCACGGTAAACCTCAAGGCTGTTGTCGTGCATAACATGTTGTTGGTGTGTGCTCATTTCTGCACCACCAATATCTCTTTGCCAAAGTCAGCCAGCTCCCTGTTTTTACAAAGTAAACCTGTGACGTGTTTTTTATCTTCAGGGGTGTAAACCATTACGTGTATGTCCTCTACGCTGATTTCAAGGAGTGTGTAGGCTTGTGGATCGTATGAACCTGAAGCAAGGACAATGCAGAGTTCTATTAGGGATGTTTTAATCACCTCATCGACTCCATTATTGCGCGACCGATGATTTCTGGGATTTGGGGGACGACTGCATTTCCGTAGGTTCCAATGGAAGTTTCAGCCAATTTTCGGGGAACCCTATCATCACTCCCACATATTCTGGGTTTAACGGTCCACCCCACATGCTCCATGCTATGTCCGCCAATTTTGCGTTCCCATCTATGCCTTGGTTGCTCAAAATTCTGTAGGCATTCCCTCGATAATAGATTTTCCTTTTTACATTCCTGAATGTTCCATCTGATTTCTGTGGGGTAGGCAAGTAACCAGACTCTATCCCTGATATGGGGGAATCCAAGCTTACAAGCTCGTATGCAATGCCATTCCGTGTCATACCCGATCTCGACCAGGTCTCCGAGAACTCGTCCAAACCATCTTCCCCTATCGCCACTAAGGAGTGCTGTGACGTTTTCCACAATCGCGTATCTGGGTCGTACGTCGCCAATAATTCTGCAAAGCTCTCCCCATAATCCTGACCTTTCGCCTTCAATGCCTGCTTGCTTTCCTGCAACGCTAATGTCCTGGCATGGGAATCCGCCTGTAATGACATCAATTCGTCCGATCCCATCGGAAATAAGTCTTGATTTTGTGAGTTCTTTGACATCGTTATATATCGGTACGTTAGGCCAATGCTTTTTTAATACCTGTTGACAAAATGGTTCAATTTCACAAAAGGCAACTGTTTTAAATCCTGCTCGTTCAAGTCCGAGAGAGAACCCACCAATACCTGAGAAAAGATCCAAAACATTCACCCCCTGCCCCCTTTAATCAAATCTTTATACAAAAGTTCGTTGTGCTCTAATTCTTTAATCCTTAAATCTTGCTCCGATATCACTTCTTCAAGCGTGGATTTTCTAGTCACAACATCCCGATCACATTGATTCGCTAACCAGCGTATATAAATATCGTTGTTGACTAACTTTTGAAGCAATCCAATCTTGCCAGGGGGAAATTGGGCTGTGCCTGTATTGATAATTCGTGTCCAGACACCAGGGGAGATATCTAATTGTTTGCAAATGACTTGATAATCTATTCCTGCTGTTGCAATGGATAGACCTAAAGCGGCTCTGTCGTGGGGTTGTTTGAATACAACTGCATCAGGCACATATTCCTGTGCTTCTGAAGCAACTTTTGAGGCCAACATATCAAGCTGTACGTTAACTGAGGTTAATTCGTTCAAATCTATTTCACCCTACTTGACTAACGGTTATTAGGATAAAAAATTATGCTGTTAAAGCGTCGCCCTGCCCTGGGAGGGTAATTGTGTTTAAGGGGATAGAGCAGGACGACATAATTCAGGCGGCCTTCTTTTTAGGCTGAGTTTTTAAATAATTCTGGAGATAGTCATGTAATTTTTGAATTTTTATAACGCTGGGATCTTTAATTTTCCCTGCAAGGACTTTTTGACACCAGCGCAATCCAACATCAGCCTCTCGGCACATTTCATTCATTGGGAGATCACACTTCCCGACCATCTCGATAGTTTCGTCTAACAATTTCACAATACGATTATGGCCTATTGTTCGCACTCTTGCAAGGCATATTGTTCGCAGCGCGAAACATTGGCACTCTAATTGGAGATATGCTTATGTTTATGACAAAACTAACAACAGCAAAAATACTGGTTTCGAACCTGAAAATGCTCATGAAAGAGCACAAAATAACCGGAAACAGGCATCTATCAAGGATATCCGGCGTATCAGACAGAATGATAGGCAAGATATTAAACCATGAAAGCATCCCCACTATAGAGATAACTGAAAAACTGGCAGATGCATTCGGAATGACAGGCTGGCAGCTAATAATACCAAGCCTTAAGACAGATATCACCAAAATGAAGGAATTGGAAGACGTGTTAAAGAATTACATGGAAGCATCAGACAGAGATAGGGAGGTAATTGCCCATGTAGCAGAAAACACAGGCCCCAGATATGCCAAAACCAACACTCCCAGATAATCCATAGCCCAGAAGTAAAACACTGTAGGCGGCTTATTTAAGCCGCTGGCACCGTTCTTTAGCACCCCAAATGGGGTAATCACGATTTAAGTGCGAACAATATTTCTTGTATTGCTGCGAACAATAGGCCATACTCTCTCCCTACAGTACCAAATAACCGATGGAGAGAGATATGAAATTTGAGATCAAACACCGCTTTAATGGATCAGTTTTATTCAGTCTGGAATGTGAAAGTTTAAAGGCGTGTGTTGTGGCGGCGGTTGGCGAAGGTGCCAATCTCAGAGGTGCCAATCTCAGAGGTGCCAATCTCAGAGTTGCCAATCTCAGAGATGCCAATCTCGAAGGTGCCAATCTCAGAGGTGCCAATCTCAGAGGTGCCAATCTCACAGGTGCCAATCTCAGAGTTGCCAATCTCGAAGGTGCCAATCTCAGAGGTGCCAATCTCACAGGTGCCTATCTCGAAGGTGCCAATCTCGAAGGTGCCAATCTCGATTCAATTAAATGGGATTTCTTTGGCCGCTTATCTGTTTGGCCTAATGAGGCCGATGCGCTTCTTAAAGCAATTAAAGAAGGCAGAATTGATGGCTCTTCTTATGAAGGAGATTGTGCTTGTTTCGTTGGCACTATCGCGAATATAAAAGGGGTCGACCACAACGATCTTAATGGCCTGGTTCCAGACGCAGGCTCCCCTACTGAAGTATTTTTCACTGCAATCAAAAAAGGCGACACCCCTGAAACAAATGGCGCATCAAAGATAGTCGCCGAATGGACAGAAACATTTATTAAGTATCGTGACTTAGCAAGAGTAGCAACCTAACCAAATAACCGATGGAGAGAGAGATGAACTCATTCAACATTATCGAAGCCCTACGCAACTGTGAAGCACTTCATAAAAACGCTCCTCATGCTGTTTTAATCAGATATCTTAGAATCGAAGTAGAGCGTTTCAATGAAAAACACCTATTAAGGTTAGACCCTTATCGTGAAGTTGATGATTATTTTAGGTTGAGGGCAAAGGTGGCATGAATAACCTAGAAATTATAAATAATACTAGCGTCTATGATTGCCCGAAATGTGGCGCGCGCTTAGATGTTTATGATAGCCGTAAAAGATTTGCGGGGCATATACACAGAGCCAAGCGTTGCTCGTCATTAACCAGCGATTGCGATTATAAAATAGCGACAGTAGAAATTGAGCGAGAAGATTACAAGAAGTTATTAGCCCTCAAAAATATAGTTAGCAATGGGTTTAATTATCTACAGACCATATTTACAGATGTGGTCGCTATCAACCAAGAGCTAGAGTCGTCAAATACAAACAACCCTCCAGAGGAAAAGGTGGCATGAAACCGATAGCGAAAGGTTGCCTGGCTGTTGTTATTGGTGGCGTTGACTGCGGCACAGAAGTGACTGTAGGCAAATTTTTAGGAGAGCACCCTCCGTGTGTAGGTAAAGATTTATGGGAAGTAAACAAACCAATGCTCTTTGCTGGCGTAGTTACTGGTAGAGAAAGACTTAGATACTTATGCCCAGAAAGGTTGCTAATGCGTATCGACGGTTACGAGAAAGAACAAACCACTGAGCGTGAGAAAGAGGTAGTGGTATGAACAAAGAACTTGATGCAATAACAGAAAGTGCATGTGGCCACATCGATGCGATTTCTGATGCCTTCGACAAGATAAAAGAAATCAACAAACGAGAATATTGCGACCTCTGCCCTACTGAAATTCATGACGGTCTTGACGGTAGCCATAACGGTTTATGTTTTAAACATTGTAATGAAATTTACGATCCACACGATCACGATTTTGAAGACGAGGATGATGCAGCATGACTAAAGAACTCGCAGTATCAGATGTAGTAGAAAAGATTACAGACTTCATCGGAACACAAAAAGATCAATTTGTTGCACTCAATGAACACTGTGTAAATAAACTGGACTTCCTCAAAGAATCACAATTCGCACTTCAACTACTGACCAAAAATGATTACTTGCTTGGAGTAGGAAGAAATAATCCCGATAGTTTGCAGGCTGCAATATCGAATGTCGCGGCGATAGGTATCACTCTGAACCCTGCCCTTTCCTTTGCCTACCTTGTTCCAAGAAAAATAAATAAAGTGCCGTGTGTTTGTCTGGATATCTCTTATCGTGGGTTGATTAAGCTGGCCACTGACACTGGCGTTGTCAAGGCAATGAAAGCCGAGCTGGTTTACGAAAGCGATGATTTTAAATATCACGGATTCCATGAAGCTCCTGATTTTAACGCCAACCCATTTGATGATCGGGGTGATTTAAAAGGTGTCTACGCAATGGCAATGCTGACTGATGGTGGCGTGCTGGTTGAAACCATGAGTATTGATGAAGTTAATATGATTCGTGACGATTCAGAGGCCTATAAGTCCGCCGTTGGCAAAGGCATGGATTCTTGGAACTACACAAACAACGTGTGGGTTAAATACTACACGGAAATGGTTAAGAAAACCGTGATTAAAAGAGCTTACAAAACCCTACCAACTTCGAAAGGAATGGAAACTGTAGGAAAAGCGATTGAAGTTATTAACGAACATGAGGGAATAGACTTCCAAGCGGATAAACAATTAACTGAGACATTCTACACCGACGAAGAACTGACCGAGTATCAAAGATGTGTTGACAATGGAGATTTTTATAACCTTTTACCACTGATTAATTCGCTTTGTGCTGAGTCGCAATTAGACTTGAAAAAACTCTGTGTGCCAGAAGCAGAAGCGGGGAAGAAAACCCAAGCAAAAGAAGAATGGCAAAAAAACTTAAAAGAAGCAGAAAACAGCATAGAAGCTTCCCTCGATCTTATTAAAGAATATCTTGATGGTGGAGAAGATGCGGGGGTGCATGAACTTATGGATGCCGCTCTATGCAGCGACTGGACCATAAATTACTTCCTGTCTCAATTATCACCTGAACAACAGATTGCGGCAAACAAACTATTAGAGGCCGCATGATCCCCCCTCTCGCTCAATACGTTTCCATTATGTCTAAGAGACTTGGGCACACCAAAGGTGATTACAAAAAATGGGAAGGTTGGGAGAGAGATTACCTTCGCAACCATTACCCGACAAAAGGAAGGATGCATTGTTCTAAACAGTTAAAACGAACAGCCGCTTCTGTAAAGAAAATGGTTTCAAGAATGGGCCTTATGCTGAGAGCAACGTGACCGACAGACTTGAAACCATCATCAAACGCCATGAAAGAGATCAGGAAGCCTACGACACAATGAAACCTAAAATACTAAAGCAAATGTGGGACTACAGCATACACCAGGATAGAGGATATTTAATAGACAGAGTTAAAGAGCTTACGGAGGAAACGAAATGAAACCATTTACATTAGCAGTATTCTTTATATTTTCACTTACAGGATGTGCTACTCAAATGGAGTATTTAACAAGGGATACAGTGGAGACTAACAGTGTCTTAGATAGGTGTTTATCTTTAAAGCTCAAGTGCAGTGTAGACCAGAATACACGCGGCACAACCATTCACATTGAACAATGAAAGATGTAATTGAAAGGCTGAAGGCTACTGCCGAACATTTATCGATAAATCCAACCAAAACAAACTGGGGGGAAGACTGTGCAGAGAATTTGGCTTCCGACATAGAAGCTGTATTGAATGAGCTTGATAAGTTGCAAGAAAGAAGCGATAGATATTATGAATTAATAATGTGTGTTGAAACCAAACATCCAAATGAAACAAGGCATGAAACGGCCGTTAGATATATTCGACAGCGTGAAACCGCTATGCCTGAAGCTGCAAAAGAAGCCATAGTAGCACCAGAAACTACAGAGACAGGTAATGACTGCAATAAAGACTAAAGAAATATCATTTGAAGAGGTAGACGGGCTTTTGCGTTACAACCCTCTTACTGGCGAATGCAGGTGGAAAAGATCGATTGGTGCCGCCCTAAAAGGGAAGAGGGCAGGGTGTATAACAAACAAGGGTTACAGGCGTATACAAATCAATGGGCTTGGATATGCAGAACACAGGCTTGCGTGGCTACTTGCACATAAAAAAATGCCGACGGGTGCGCTTGATCATATAAACGGCGATGTACAAGACAACAGGATTCTTAACCTAAGAGAGACTAATCATTCTCTTAATGGTAAGAACCAAAAGAAAAGCAAAAGAAACAAGTCTGGATTTTGTGGAGTTGTTTGGCACAAGAACGTGAAGAAATGGATAGCGCAGGTGTCTGTTAATAAAAAACGTATTTATTTAGGCTCTTTTAACGACTTTGAAGATGCTAAGCAAGCGAGAATAAAATTCAATAAGGCAAATGGGTACACAGATAGGCACGGAACATGACACTACTTTAGGTATTCACACTTGAAGAAATGAAACAGGTTAATAAAGCATCATGAATGAAATGAATGAAATGAATGAAATGACTGACATTATTGAACAGATGGCTAAAGAAATTTACGAGTTAATGCCGTATGACGAAGAAGGGACTAAGCCTAAATGGGTAGAGCGTGGCAACAGCCATAAACAAAATGAAGCACGTGGTTACGCCCAAGCAGCCTACAACACAATGAAAGACTGGTTACTAAATAGTGATTGGCCTGAGTATGTTGATGAACCTATATTGGCAGACAAAATAAATATGGATTTAAGGTATGAGCATAATAGACACATTTTTAATGCCAAAGCCATGCTCAAACAAAAACTAGAGATTAAGGAGGGTTGAGTGATGGTATATAAATTATGGATATGTATGCTAGTTGGCGGGGTGTGTTCATCTGAAACGCCGCAAGAGCTTGAGAAAATGCAGGAGTTTCCAGACATAGAGATGTGTTTATATGCGGCCAGCCTTACCTATAATAAAATTATAATAGGGAAGGATAGGTTTGTTTCAAAATGTTTGGCAGTACCAGATAAGGAGAAGAGCTAGTGACTGAAGAAACAGCTTGTATGGAATGCGGAATGCTAGTTAAGGCAACTGAGTATCACCCCTATGCTGCTTGCTTAATGTTTAAAGCAGGACATAACGAAGGGATGGTTCGAGCAAATATTATGGGTGTTTTAATGTACGCATCTGCCCCATTAAAAGAACAACTCATTCAAGCCACTAATAAGATAGAGAGGTATCAGGCCATAGTAGAAGCAGCCATTGGATTTAAAAAGGGTTGTGATATTACAGCAGAAAGAACCGCCATGCTTGTAGAAGGGCATGAGTTTGCTATTGATGAACTAGACGAACTTGACTTAGAAGAAATACTTGGGAAATTACAATTAATTAAAGCGGTTGAAGCACTACAAGGGGAGAAACCTTACAAGATGAACAAGGGTGAAGAAAATGTTTTATATTCTGCTCTAAAAAAGAGTGTAACCATACAAGGGGAGAAGTTTGAGGCTGTTGATGAGGAAACATTCCAAAGAAACATAGATGATTTTATAGATACCCGGTAAACCACTGAGATAAGTAATGAATGACCTTTTAACAATCAAAGAAACGGCTGAAATATTGAAGATTTCTGCCAGGTCTGTCAAACGCCTTATTGACTCAGGGCGGATCCCCGCTATAAAGTTAGGGGACAGAACGATCAGGGTCCCCCAGGACCGGCTCGATCAATTCATACAAGAGAACACTATATGTCAGTTCGTCAAAGAGGCAAATCGTGGATCGTCGATGTTAAAGTCGGCAAAGAAAGAATTAGACGAACTGTTAGGACCACAAAACAAGAAGCCCGAAGGATTGAAGCTGGTATCAGGCAAGAGTTGCTAAATGATCTCTCTCCAGACAGAGGCTTGGAAGACGCGATGATCAGGTACATCAAAGAGTACATTCCGCACCTTAAGGACCAGAGAGGACAATTATCCAAAGCCAAACATTTACGGCCTTTCCTGGAGGGCAAAACATTTAAAGATATCCCCTCTGTTGCGGCACAGGTCAAACGGCTGAAATTACGCCCCGCGACAATCAACAGAAGATTAGCTCTATTAAGACGATTATGCTCTCTCGCATTCAAGGAATGGGGGTGGCTGGATCAACCTGTTGCACAAAAGGTGTCTTTATTGACTGAAAACAACCAGAGGCATGTCTACCTAACCCCTAAACAAGTAGACGAAATAGCCTCATATTGCACACAAGGGGCTTCTGATGCTATCAGGATGGCTTCATATACAGGACTTCGTAGAAGCGAGTTATTGGGGGTCGGGAAAGATAATATCGTGAACAATGTCATTGTTTTGGGGATTAACACAAAATCAGGCAGACCGAGGACTATTCCGGTTCATACCGCAATTCAGGACATTCTGGACAGATTACCTCTCAAGACAACAGACGCGCTTCTGAGGAAGGAATGGGTGGCTGCGAGGGGGAAAGCAGGGCTGGCTCACGTGAAATTCCATGATTTAAGACATACCTGGGCTTCCTGGATGGCCCAGGCAGGGGTTTCAATTAACACCATAGGCGAAATTCTAGGTCACTCACAGGCACAGACCGCTAGAAGGTACACGCATCTTTCAACAGAGAGTCTAATCGCTGCTGTCGCCAAGGTTGGGGCACAGTGAGGGGCACAGGCGTTCCACGTGGAACGTAAGTCCTTGATTTTGGTGGGCCGTGTGGGGTTCGAACCCACGACCTTGGGATTAAGAGTCCCTTGTGGTATCATTTATAATCAGTAACTTACTGATATATATAGAGGCATAGTAGACATGAACGTCATTTATGGACACAACAGGGGCACAATTGGGGCACAACAGCCTTTAAGTGTGGGGTACTCAAAAACTCGCACTTTTAGAATATGGATGGGGATGAAACAACGCTGTTACAACTCTAATAATAAAGACTTCCACTATTATGGCGGGAGAGGCATTAAGGTTTGTGATCGTTGGCTTAACTCCTTTGAAAACTTTTACGTCGACATGGGTGAATGCCCGAAAGGGCTGTGTATAGATAGGATTGAGACCAATAGCGGGTACAAACCCGAAAACTGCCGGTGGACAAACATGACGGTCCAAGCAAATAACAGAAATGCAAGGACGCAGCCAAACTACGATTTTTACGGTGATTCTCTCACCATCCCTCAATGGGCAAAGATGTTAAATATACCAAAGAAGACTGTTTATAGGCGCATAAGGGATGGCTGGTCCATTAAAGAAGCAATATTCGCGTTACCAGGTAGAAGGTTTGGATCAACGATCCCTATCTTGCCACCTGACGAAAGACAGCCTTGATCCACACATACATATAGAAGGAGAACAGCATGAGTAAAGAGACCATAACACTGATAACGACGACTGGCGATGAAATAACCATCGAGTATCCGGACGATGTATTCGAGGAAATGTATGAAGACTATCGAACTACCCAAGGCAAGCAGGAATATTGGAATGTCGGTAACTGGACTACTGTAATAGCTACGTACAAAGGGCAAAGATTAGAAAATATCAACATGACTCTTATTATTGGTGATAGGTAACACACCCTATAAGGAGGGCTAGATGGACGCTGAAAACTATTTAAAGATGGTGGCTTATGTAGACAAGTCAGATTGCGGCTTGGGTGAAACTGAGGTGTACAAAAGTAAATTCGATAATAGCTACATAACTCATGTCGGGATGGAGGACAGCATTAAATATCTTGCTGAAAGAGAAATAACAGAACAATTAACGCATGGAGTTGGGTTTAGCCCTAAAGACAATAAGTGGTACGGATGGAGCCATCGCGCTATTTATGGCTTCACTGTTGGCTCAACTTGCAAGAAAGGTGACTGCCACTACACCGCATCCAACCCTGATGAAATGATTGATGACTATGCAAACTTTTTTGCAGACATAAGTCAAGAATGTGCAGACCAACATCGTGCAGAGTGCCAAGTGTTGCCAGACAGAAGCGGGATTAGGATATTACATACTCCGGTGAAACTTCCGATGATTAAAAATCTTGATGATTTAGAAAGCGCGATAGATAACCCAGACGATTTGCCGACGGAAATATGGAATGAGGATTCTGTGTCTACCAAGAAATGCGGGCGTGGCGCATGGATAGCCAAAACCCTAGAGGACGCGAAACAAATGGCGATAGATTTTAACGAGGGTGTTAGCTAACACCCTATAGAGAGGTTTAATGATGGAAATTCAAGAAAGCAAAGTCTCAAAATTGATTCTCACTGGCCTAGATAAATTAGACTATGTTTGCGTTATTCTTCAGGATTTTGATGACGGGCAAGGGAATATAATTATTACCTGTTTCGGCGAGGCGTGGACAGCGTATTGGGGCGCAATGGGAAAACGAACCATTCGAGAGTTTATTCTCAGTGCAGATGAATATTACCTTGCTAAAAGTCTATCAAATATCAGCAGCACAGTTATTGACTATGATTTAATTGGAAAAGCGATAGATGAATGTGTAGATAGAGAAACATTAATTTTGCACTCAGACAAAATGATTGATGCTTACGGTCAAGATTGGATTATGGACTTACCAACGAAACCAAATCCTGAATATGAATATCTACTAAGGATTATAAAAGCTGTCCAACAAGGCATAAGGACAACACATGACTACTGATATAGATAGAGA
>SDBT01001476.1_pt1 | contig 41530 bp, 37 predicted proteins | sample 2277101 | NCBI WGS metagenome assembly SDBT01 (sample SAMN10404973, study PRJNA504765) | marine sediment metagenome | isolation source: marine sediment core GS10_PC15, 103 cmbsf | place: Arctic Ocean: Southern Knipovich Ridge | collected 2010 | reverse complement strand
GGGTATTGCCAGGCAGGAGGAAGGAGTTCGACAATTCCTTGAATAATTTCTTCCAGCGATATGCCCGGCTGGGCAGCAACCTGAGCAATCCCGTAAAGGCACGTTAATTCCTTAACTCGCTCGGTCAAAGCCGCTTCAGTAGATTGTGATAATTGGCCATCTACCATCAGTATCCTAACATGTTAAAAAAAACACAAAATAAGGATTCTTCCCGGATGTTCTTCATTCAGCCATTATACTTGCACTTCTGAGGGTTTGTCAAGACTCGCGATAGTTCATCAACGTCAATTTATCATTACAGCCATTCACCAACCGGCAACTGTTCTACTGCATGACGCAGAGCAATTGCCGGTTTGTGATTGGTTGTGAGGATAGGTCGAGAATTGTGGTATCTTTTGGTATTGCCGAGATTACCTTTGACAATGAATCCATTATCAGGTAATGTTAAATAATGTGCCGAGTACGTCTTTTACTGATTGTGATAATCGCTGTAATGGTGGTTGTTGCTGTTGTGCAATTTCGTAAATCCGCTATAGGTGATGTGAAGCCGGAAGTTTTGAATGTCGGTACGTCTCAGGCTACGATAGCCTGGCTCAGTGAAACAAGGTATAAAGGCATGGTTTTCTATAAGCCTGCGGGGAGTAATGTCAAGCCGTTAGAAGCAATGGATACTTTTGGTCCGTCCAGTCGGCATGAAGTTATAATTACAGGCCTCAAACCATCTGCCTGTTTTAGTATGCATTATTTAATCGTTGTAGGGATGTAAACACCGGTTGGTGTTTTAACTAAATGTAGTAAGTTATTTAAGGAAATGGGCTTATGTTTGCAAAGAATCACTGTCTTGCGAAAAAGGATGTAGTTGTTTTGGTACTATTGGTTCTGGTGACGATTGTTGGGGACAATTGTTTTGGTTCGACTGATGGAAACGCGGAGTACTGGCAGGGAATCGGCCTTGATTTTAACATGGATAAGGATTGGAAGGTCACGGTTCGCGAAGAATTTCGTATTGGAAAAAGCGGTGACGACCCTTATCTTCATAATACCGATGTCGGTCTGGTTTACAAGGGTTTTGCCGACTGGTTAGATGTGAGCCTGAACTTTAAGAAAGAATTTGAAAGAGACAGCTCGGGTAAGTTTCGGAGGGAAAACCGACCGCATTTTAATCTTATGTTCAAAGGCGAAATGTTCGGGTGCAAGATTGGAGACAGGGTCAGGCTTGAATACCGCGACAAGGAAACCACCGAAGATAACTGGCGATTCAGAAACAAGTTTACGATAAATCTTCCCTTTACGCTAACAGAATTTAATCTTCAGCCTTATGTTTCTGATGAGATATTTATAAAACTCGGCGAAAGTACTGTCAATCAGAACCGATTTGTGACGGGCCTTTCATTCAAGCTTAGTGAAAATGTAAAAACTAAAGTGTACTATATGTACAAAAGCAGCATGAGTTCCTCCAGCGGATGGATCGATACTAATGTGATCGGAACAAGCGTGGTGTTTGTTTTCTAAGTAAGAAGTATAAGTTTTAATATTATTGCTTTTGGGAAAACGATATGAATATCAAATTAATAAAAAGAACATGTAATGGATAAGCTATTTAAGCACACACTTTTTGTTTTCAGCTCGATGTTGGTTTTGGTGACGATTGTTGGGGGCAATTGTTTTGGTTCGACTGATGGAAACGCCGAGTACCGGCAGGGAATCGGCTTTGATTTTAACATGGATAAGGACTGGAAAGTCACGATTCGCGAAGAACTTCGTCTTGGAAAAAGCGGCGACGACCCTTATCTTCATAAGACCGATGTCGGTCTGGTTTACAGGGGTTTTGGTGACTGGATAGATGTGAGCCTGAACTTTAGGAAAGAATTTGAAAGAGACAGCTCGGGTAAGTTTCGAAGGGAAAACCGACCACATCTCAATCTTATGTTCAAAGGCGAAATGTTCGGGTGCAGGATTGGAAACAGGGTCAGGCTTGAATACCGCGACAAGGAAACCACCGAAGATCACTGGCGATTCAGAAACAAGTTTACGATAAACCTTCCCTTTACACTGACAGAATATAATCTTCAGCCTTACGTTTCCGATGAGATATTTATAAAACTCGGGGAAAGTACTGTTAATCAGAACCGATTTGTGACGGGTCTTTCATTCAAGCTTAGTGAAAATATCAAAACCAACGTGTACTATATGTACAAAAGCAGCATGAGTTCCTCCGACGGATGGATCGATACCAATGTGATCGGAACAAACGTGGTGTTTGTTTTCTAAGACTGAGTATGAAGTATAAGTTTTAAGATTACTGTTTTTGGGAAAACAATATAAATATCAAAACGGGACTTTGTGTTGCCCTTTTGGTTGTTGGCCTGATGGGGTGCAGTTCAAAAAAAGCGGCTGATTCGGAACTGGCCAGCATAGATGCCTATGCAAAGGCAGGGTCAGCGATATAAGGAAACTCGCCGATAATATCGTCAGTCTCAAAGGGGTAAAGCTGGGAAATATAAATCTTCTGGCGGCAGAAGAATAGTGGCGGGCGTTTAGCTCAGTTGGCTAGAGCGCACGGATCACACCCGTGAAGTCACAGGTTCGAGTCCTGTAACGCCCATTTAATAAGCCCCCGCAGGCTAACAGGGTCTTTTGCCTGAATGTACAAATCGGCCGCAAACGGTTAATCGCCAAAACACCTCATCAATATGGAAATATTTTATTTTGTGGTATACAACAAAGATATAGTATGCTATATTTTATTGCAGAAGTGGAGTGACTATGCGTTCCCCTGCAAATATAAAATCCTGGCTTTCGGTTGAAAAGATGTTTGAATGGCTTCAGAATGCCCTTGATGAGACCTCTTACAAAAGGCGTATGGCTATTTGGCTGACACATACCGGCAAACTTCATGCGCCTAAGGTTGCCGAAATCCTTGGGGTATCTACGCCGTCAATATGGTTGTGGGTGCGACAGTACAACGCCTGCGGTCCAAAAGGCCTCATGCGAAAAGGCAGGGGAGGAAGACGATGGGGGTTTATGTCGTTGTGCGAGGAAGCCGAACTACTAAAACCGCTGATGAGAAAGGCAGGGTCGGCTAATCAACCTAACGCAATGCAGATAAAGCGGTTAGTAGAAAAAAAACTCGGTAGGGTGGTCTCCAGGCCATATATTTATCGTATGTTGTCCCGACATGGCTGGTATGATAAAATCGCACAATCCCGGTTGCCCGCTAAAGTTCCAGCCCGTCAAGACGATTTCCAGGCAATTTCCCGACCATGGCTAAGATAAGGATCAGCCATTACACCACTCTTTTGAATTAATACTATATGTATGTTGTATATAATTTTATTTGTCTTGGCAAACCTCGTTTTTCGTGGTAGAAGAGAGATTCATTCGAAAGTATCTGGAAATAATAACTACGGATCAAGAGGAAAGCTATGGAGTTGTTGAAGTCCTTTAAAGATAAGGTCGAGGGCAGAAATCTTACGGTTGTTCTGCCGGAAGGCAGCGACGAGAGGATTATTCAGGCCGCCAGGAGATTGAAAGATGAAAACATTGCCAGGCCAATCGTACTTGGAAAGCCTGAGAAGATGGAGGCGGCAATTGAAAAAGCCGGTATGAGCCTGGATGGTATTGAAACCATCAACCCCCGCCAAAGCGACAAGATTGACGCTTATGTAGAAAAATATATCGAAGGCAGGGACGATATTTCCATGGCAGTAGCAAAACGAATGCTGTACAAACCTTTGTTTTACGGCGGTATGATGGTCGCCTGCGGCGACGCCGATACGATGATCGCAGGCGCCGCAAGTGCGACGGCAACGGTTATACAATCCGGGACCCTGACGGTTGGTCTTGCTGACGGTATAAATACGGTATCGAGTTTTTTTCTGATGGTAATCCCACAGTTTCTGGACGAAACCGACAAACTGTTTGTCTATGCGGACTGTGCAGTTAATATCGACCCGACCGCAGAGCAGCTTGCTGATATTGCTTTGGCATCGGCAACGAGCGCCGAGAAGCTGCTCGGCGAGAGGCCGCGAGTTGCAATGCTGTCGTTCTCGACCAAAGGCAGCGCCTCCCACGCACGGGTTGACAAGGTTGTCAAGGCCCTTGAGATAGCGAAGAGGCGCAACTCTGATCTTGCAATTGACGGTGAGTTCCAGGCGGACTCGGCTATCGTGCCGAAGGTTGCGGCCCAAAAGGTAAAAACCGACAGCAGCGTTGCAGGCCGGGCGAATGTCCTTATCTTCCCTGACCTTGATAGCGGAAATACGGCCTATAAACTCACGCAGTATATGGCAAACGCCAAGGCTGTCGGGCCTTTCCTTCAGGGATTTGCCGCACCGATAAGCGACCTGTCGCGAGGAGCAAGCGTAGATGATATAGTCTCGGCAACCATAATAACGCTGGCTCAGATTGCCGGTTAAAATGAACAAATTCAACTGAAATTAGTATAAATAACGATGCAATAACGCGATGATAAGGACAAAAGAAGAAATGAACATACTTGTCATAAACGCCGGCAGCAGCTCGATAAAGTATCAGTTATACCAGATGCCCCAAGGGCAGGTTTTGGCTAAAGGTATTGTCGAGCGAATCGGGGATAAAGATTCAAAACTGTCGCATTCCTGTAATGGTAAGACCCATACCGCCGAGATAATGGTTAAGGACCACGAAGAAGGGATGGGCCTGATACTCCAGAGACTCGCTGATAAAGATGTGGGTGTTATCGAAAATGTTTCAGAAATTCATGCTGTCGGCCACCGGGTTGTTCACGGCGGCGAGGAATTCACCGGCTCGGTCGTTATTGATGATACGGTATTAGCTTCGATCGAAAAATTCTCCGACCTTGCCCCGCTCCACAACCCGCCCAATCTTACAGGTATTCGCGCCGCAATGCACAGCCTTGCTGGTGCCAAACAGGTTGCTTGTTTTGATACGGCCTTTCACAGCACGATACCGAAAGTTGCATATATGTACGCTCTGCCGTATGAGTTGTATGAAAAATATCGTGTTCGCAGGTACGGCTTTCACGGTACATCACACAGGTATGTTGCCCGCAGAGCGGCGGCTTTGATGAACAGGGACAAATACGATGCGAATGTAATCACATGTCATCTCGGCAACGGCTGTTCCATAACGGCGGTCAAGGATGGCAAGTCGGTGGACACTTCAATGGGCCTTACTCCTCTTGAGGGTGTCGTAATGGGTACTCGTTCGGGTGATTTTGACCCTGCCATCCTCTTTTATCTCGCTGACAAAGGCTACGACTCAAAAGTTCTCAATGCAATGTGCAATAAGGAGAGCGGACTGCTCGGTATATCCGGCCAATCAAACGATATGCGAAATTTGATCGATCTTTCTGAAAAAGGCGATGAGCGGGCGAAGCTGGCTATAGATATTTTCTGCTATCGCATCAAAAAATATATTGGTGCATATTCCGCTGTTGTCGGCAGGCTTGATGCCGTGGTGTTCACGGGCGGAATCGGTGAAAACGCCGCAAGTATCCGTGCCGAGATATGTTGTGGGCTCGGCCGGATAGGTATTGAAATAAGTATTGACAAAAACAACGCCATAAAGGAACATGAGTGCGATATAGGCACAGCCAGCAGTCGGGTAAAGGTATTTGTTATACCGACAAATGAAGAGGCGGCTATCGCAAACGATACATACGAACTTTCTTTACAGGCGGCTAAATTATGACAGAACAAATAACATACAAGCCCGTTTCAAAAGAACAGATTGAAAGCTTAACATCGCGTGGTTGTACAGCACAGGACTGGAGCATGGTTAAGGTTACCGATGGCTTCGATGCTTTAAGTGTAATGGGCACCCATTTTATTGGCGATGTAAAACTCGGCAATCTCAGCGGTGCGATAAATAGTATCGGCGGGCTTGAAAAACCGTGCGGGATTTACAACGCCACTATCGCCAACTGCTGTGTCGGTGACAATGTTAGAATCGCCAACGCAGCGGTTCACATCGCAAACTATAACATTGCCGATAATGTGTGCATTGAAAATGTTGCTACAATGCAGACCAATTCCGGTGCGACTTTCGGCAACGGTGTTGAAGTTGAGGTTCTAAACGAGGCCGGCGGCAGAGAAGTTGTTTTGTTTGACCATCTAAATGCTCAGTTCGCCTATATGATGTGCCTGCACAGGTATCGCCGGAATCTGATTGAAAAGTTAAAGACAATCGCAGATGGGTATGTTCAGTCCGTCAAAAGTGATTACGGCACCATCGGTACCGGAGTGAAAATCTGTTCGACGAAAGAAATCATCGATGTCAACATCGGCCAGTATGCGACGATAAACGGTGCATCCAGCCTAATCAACGGTTCGATCCTTAGCTCCAAAGATGCTCCGACAGTTGTTGGCGCCGAAGTTGTCGCAAAGAATTTCATAATCGCGGAAAGCTCGTCAGTAGAAAGCGGAGCGATTCTGCATGGCGTCTTTGTCGGCCAGGGCTGTGAGATGGGCAAACAATTTTCAGCGGAAAACTCGCTGTTCTTTGCAAATTCTGAGGGCTTTCACGGCGAGGCCTGCAGCGTTTTCGCAGGCCCTTACACAGTCAGCCATCACAAATCGACATTGCTGATTGCCGGGCTGCTTAGTTTTTATAATGCTGGAAGCGGTACGAACCAGTCCAATCATATGTACAAACTCGGTCCTGTTCACGAAGGAAAACTGCAGCGAGGTACAAAGACAGGGTCATTCTCGTATATGATGTGGCCCTGCAGGGTTGGGCCGTTCAGCGTTGTACTTGGCAAACACAGCAGTACTTTTGATACCGCCGATTTCCCGTTCAGTCATCTCGAAGCCAGACCAGATGGCAAATGCAATATGGTCCCCGGCCTGCACCTGACCACCGTTGGTACCGTTCGCGATGGCACAAAATGGCTAAGTCGGGACAGAAGAAAAGGTTCTGTTAAACGAGATGTTATCTCTTTCGACGTATTCAGTCCATATACTGTCGGCAAGATGCTGAAAGCCAACGCCCAGTTACTAAAGATGCAGAATGATACGGAAAAAAGCATTGAAGAGGTCTCAGTCTGCGGTGCGATGGTTAAAAGACCAATACTTCGCAGCAGCCAGAAATATTACCGTACCGGAATAGGCATATACCTCTTAGGGAAAATTGTCGATAAGGCCGAACAACTAATCCAGAATACAACTCTGAAAGTCAGTGATGCCTTCGCGGTTGACCCGGACAGCGATTTCTCAGCAGAGTGGGTTGATATCGGCGGCCAACTCATGCCGCAAAAACGTCTTGACGATCTCGAAGATGCTATCGAAAGCGGGTCAATCTGCACGATGGGGGCTTTCACTGGGCAAACACAGAAGATACATCAGAATTACCAGAAAGACGAATGGGCCTGGGTGAGAAAAATGTATGAGGAAAACTTTGATATTGATTTAGGCTCTGCGACGAAAGGGCAGCTTTCGGAAATTGCGCAGGAGTTTTTGAAAATAAAGTCAAAATTCTTCAAGCTCGTAATTGCTGATGCGGCGAAAGAGTTTGCCGAACTTAGTCGATGCGGCTACGGACAGGATGGAGCCATAGAAGATATCGCAGCTGATTTCAACGAGACAAAAGGCCTTTACGAAAACAACAAGTTCGTTATTGATATGAAACAAAACATTAAGCAGCTCGAGAACCAGATCGAAAAACTGGAAAAGAGAATTTCAAATTTATAAAATAAATCAGTTAACAGATATTTAGAAAGGACGGGTAATGAGAGTTATTATTCAAAAAGAGTACAAAGATGCCAGCGCGTGGGCTGCCGCGTATGTAGCCAGACAAATCAATGAGCTTAAACCAACGCCCAAAAAACCGTTTGTGCTTGGACTGCCAACAGGTTCATCGCCGCTTGGTATGTACAAACAGCTTGCAAAACTTAACAAGGCCGGCAAGGTCAGCTTTGCTAATGTAGTTACCTTCAATATGGACGAATATGTCGGCATTCCACAGGAACATCCGAAAAGTTATTATTCGTTTATGTGGGACAACTTTTTTGGCAACATAAACATCAAGAAATCAAATGTCAATATTCTAAACGGCAATGCCAAAAGTCTTGAGAAAGAGTGCATCCGTTACGAGAAAAAGATTAAGAGCTACGGCGGAATACGGCTGTTCGTTGGCGGTATAGGCCCGGATGGCCATATTGCCTTTAACGAACCCGGTTCGTCTCTGGCAAGCAGAACACGCATCAAAACACTCACTACGGACACGATTATAGCCAATTCTCGCTTCTTCGGCGGCGATACCAACAAGGTTCCGAAAACCGCTCTGACCGTTGGCGTAGGAACTGTGATGGATTCCGAGAAGGTACTTATCATCGTCAGTGGCCACAATAAGGCTCATGCCCTCCAGCAGGCCGTGGAATACGGCGTTAATCATATGTGGACGCTTTCGTGTTTGCAGCTTCATCCGCACGGTATTATTGTCTGCGATGATGTATCAACAGTGGAAATGAAAGTCGGCACTGTAAACTATTTCAAGGATATCGAGAAAGCAAACCTCGACCCGAAAAAAATACTTGCTGGAAAAGCAGAGTAGATTAACACATCACCAGCGCCGTCGGTGCCTGGGCGACAAAGGCCTATGCGCCGGCAGCAAATATTTTCATGGAGCTTGAAATGTCTGATGTTAGAAAAAGAATTGTTGAAGTTGTTGCAAGAACACTCAAAGTTGACCAGGCCCGTGTAGTCGATGAGGCCAGATTTATCGAGGACCTCGGTGCAGAATCTATCCAGAGTGTGGAGTTGGTGGCGGCATTTGAAGAGGAATTTGATATCGAGATGGACGAAGAGACCGCACTTACCATAAAGAATGTCGGTAAAGCCGTTGAGCTTATAGAGAAGATGGTTTAGATGTCTGCTGAGCGGATAGTAAAGAAATATTTACAATGAAACCTCCTGGACAATTTCTAAAATCCAATTGCTCCCGGTGTTTTTGACAGGTTCATTTTCTTTCTTCCGGTGAGCAGGTTATATTCCACATTCTTTGCTCCAGCTCCGTTTACCACACACGGCCATCTGTCGGAACCGTAAATAGTCATCAGGTATGTACCCGCATTATAAAACAGTTTTTCGCCGAGGAACCAATTACTCCGTTTTCCCTGCTTGAAATAGACACCCTCTGTCGCGGTCAGCTTCAGCAATTCCTTCTGCTTTGTTTCATTTTCAACGAAGTCGGCGACCATGTGCGTTACAGAGGCCTCATCCTTTTTGCCGAGCTTGCCATTGGCCAGTACAGGTATGTACGACATATAAACCGATTTAGCCTTACCATCGGCTATGATACGATCCTTATCTGTAAACCATTTAAGCGTATCAAAGTTTCTTACCAATGCATAGGACGGACCATCGTAGTAGCTGGACTTCTTACCGCTTTTTTTCTCTTTCTTAGCCGGCATATTGGCATTGTTCATTAGTATCTCGCCCGGGCCGGTTGCGATAAGCAATTTTTCGATTGAATCGTAATCGATTTGCTCGCACATAAGACCTACATGGCTTATTATTATTCCATTTGCAATCCGCCGTGATTCAAGCTTCACATTGCCATCGGTTACCGTCAGGTGGCGAACATCCATCTGCTCGGAATTGTCGGCGGTTTCAATCAGGTCAACGATAAGTTTTCCGCCGTAGAATCTGTTGGTCTGCCCATAACCATCTTTCTTCGTCTGGCTGGTCCCGACAACATTGCCGCTGAATATTACGCGGTTCTGAGCAGCGAAATACTTAGCATCCTTATCAGCGGTTATCAGTACCGGCACCGGTTCGGCATCCGGCTCGTTCGGCTCGTTCGGCTGCATGTAAAACTTGAAGTTCACCGGACCGGCCGCAACCGCGTTGCCCGTGCTTATGTCATAATCGATCCTGGTTGCCTTGAGCCTGGCAGGCTTTTTGTTATCCTTTGCCGAAGTATCAGACTCAAGCACCGGATTATCCCTGCTTTGCAGTGTCTTTGCGTAAACATTACCGGCCGTATTCTTTGCGAACAATATTTTAGCCCGTTGAGATGTGAGCCTGCCATCATCTGAGCAGAACTGGACATTTCCGGACAGGTCGGCAACGGTTAAATCACTTTGCTGGTCAAAAAGAAATGTCGCCGAATCCGCGATTGCCCGCGAGTGGCTGCCGCGCGACATTGTCGCCGTCATCCCGCCTGCAAGATCCGCTGATTTCAGGATCAGCCTGTCAGGCTGGTCGATACGCGATTCGGCGAAAAACAGGTTCATAACACGCCCAAATGTCATCTCGCCGACATCGTCTTTGGTTTCTCCACCGAACAGGAGAACACCCGGGCCCTTGATTACCGCACGATTGGCGCTGCGGCGCCATGTTATCGCACCGGTTGTTCGCAATGTCGAATCTGATCCTGCTATTCGCAGACGATTGTACTTTTCTTTCTCACTGGTGAACATATCAAGGACATCCGCATCGACATTGTACCTCATCATTGCACACATCGCCAACGCATCGGACTGATCCGTTTGCCTGACACAAACCGGCCTGCCGGTAACCTCTATCACCTGCGAACTGTCCGGCAAACCTGCAGGCTCCTGCGGACGGATAATCATTCCACCATCGCATCTGATATAAACATCGACAACCTCTTCTTGAGCAGCGGTATCGGCCTGAGACTTCGGCTTTAGTGACGACGAGATAGCTGTAACGGCCATTGGCTGTTTAACCGCACCGGATACCGGTGCGGTTGAGCTTGTGAGCGGTTCTTTTTTTTCTGCTGTTTCCGCCCAGAGGATATTTTTGATGGCAATCTCATCGGCACTGTCAATTATAATCTTATGGCCGTATTCGATTCTTGCATTTTCAATAAAGCGGCACTTGTAATAACTCTTCTTTTCGCCCACGGCTGATTTGTCAGAAACAACGGCAGAGGCGGCGGGTTGCTGCGGCTTCGGTTGCGCAGCTTCAATTTTTTCAGAAGCAGCAATTGGTTTTGTCGCGGCGGCGGCGGCTCTGCCGTTATCATCCGGCGGCGACTGTTCTGCTGATGCTGTGGCTGTTAGTAGTGGTGATGAGGCTTGCGGGAAGCGTTTGTAATGGATATAATCCAAATCAACAACCTTGAGATATTCCAGCCGGCCAAGGCCCGTGTTATATATCAGCACAAGTCCCCTGCCCTCCATCTGCCCGCGAGAGGAAACTATCTTTACCGGCCCTGTGGTAGTGTATTCCGACCGCTGGCTGTTGTAAACCAAATCGTCGAGATAAATAATGGCATCCGTCGGATTTGTCGCACTGGTCGGATGAACCGTGATAATTACATTACCGATAAGGTGCGCATCGGTCGGGGTTGGTTTGCCGCCTACGGTTTCCATCTGGGCCGTGCCGCGGTCGGCAATAATCTCACAGCTCAATACTGGAATCCCCCCGTCGGCAACCTGGTTGTAGATGTCCATATAAGGCTTTTTAAGCTGCCACTTCTTGCTGCCCTGCTCCGGATTTAGAAGTTCATCATAACCGAATATGCGTTTGACCGCCCCTGTTTTTTCGTCAAGGTCAATAAACTCGGACTTGCCGACCGGCCCAGTGGTAATATCTCCAATCTTAGCAGATTCATTATCGAACTGCGGAATCTCAACATTTTCAGTGAGGCTGTTCGTTTGATTGGGGTTAAACTCAGGTGTATCGGACAGCATGTTGTAAAGAAAGTACGCCACAAAAACAACGCCGATAGTCGCCAGCCCTATTACAATCTGTCTGCTTTTTATCATATAACCGTCCCGGAAATGAGCCTGGGCCTTAATCTCAATTTATTCAAACCATATACCGCTGGATAAGCTCCTGCCACTTGCCGGTATCTTTCAGGATGTATTCTATTACTTCACGAACCGCCCCAGCCCCGCCCTGTGCGATTGTTACATAATCGGCGGCATCTTTAAGCTCGTCTGCGGAATCTGCTACGGCGACCCCTAATGCAGCTCGCTTGACCAGCGGCAAATCCATCAGGTCATCTCCGATATATGCCACCTGGTTTTCCGAAAGGCCGGCCTTTTCGAGCAATTCCTCAAAAGCGGGAAGCTTCTTCTTGCAACCCTGAAAAACATAGTCAATATTAAGCTGTCTGGCACGGATAGAAGTTGCGGATGCGTCCCGTCCGCTGATAAATGCTGTGGCCAAACCCGCGCGATGCCACATCTTTATTCCGTGACCGTCCAGAAGATTGAACTTCTTGCTCTCGGTTCCGTCTGCGCTGATTATTATCGTCCCGTCGGTCAGAACACCGTCAACATCGGTTATCAGCATTTTTATTTTCGAAAGATTTATTTTACCTGCCATAGGTTTCTTTCATTTGGTATTTGGTATTTAATATTTGGTATTTAGTATCCGGTGCGATTTGCTAACCGACAATTTTTATTGCCACGATGTCCTGTACATCAATCAGTCCGACTGGTTTGTCTTTGCCGTTGACGACCGGGAGTTCATCGATTCTGTGTTTGTGGAATATCGCCATCGCCTCCGCTGCAAGTGTATCTTCGGTAACCCGTTTGCAATCAGCGGTCATAATATCGGCTGTCTTTTTGTCGAACACATCGCTGCCATCGCTGGAAATTGCACGCCTGAGATCGGCATCGGTAATTATTCCCGCCAGGGAGCCTTGCGAATCAACTATCATCACAGCACCCTTTCGTTTTAGTTTGCCTGTCTTATCAAGCATCCGGGCAATTGTATCCGTCTTTTTTGCCAGCGGGAGCTGCTCGCCCCGTTTGAACATCATCGATTGTCCAACCGTTATCAGTTTTGCTCCAAGTGAGCCGCCTGGATGGAATCTGGCGTAATCTTCTGCATTGAATTTTCGCATCTTCATCAGCGTAAGTGCCAGTGCATCTCCAAGTGCCAGCATACATGTCGTTGAAACTGTCGGCGCAAATCCAAGCGGACAGGCCTCATCCTGCAGGCCGATACAGAGTACAATATCGCTGTGTTTTGCCAGCCGAGAATCCTTTTCTCCGGTTATCGCAATAAGTTTAATCTCCCGCTGCTTTATCGGTTCTACCAGACGGATAATCTCGTCGCTTTCACCGCTGTAGCTGAGGGCAACGACTGTATCGCAGGTCTGTACCCTTCCGAGATCGCCGTGTACCGCCTCGGCGGGATGAAGAAAGTGGCTAGGTGTACCGGTCGAGGCAAGGGTTGCGCTTATCTTTTTGCCGACGATGCCAGCCTTGCCGATACCGGTAATGATTACGGAGCCGTTGCTCTTGTATATCGTCTCAACTGCAGTGGAAAAAGATTCATCAATGATATTTGACATTGATTTTACAGCTTTGGCTTCGCTTAATATAACGCTCCTTGCAAAATCGAGGTCTGTCTGCATAATTTATCCCTTATTCGACTGACTTTTATTTTTTGCTCTGTGCCTTACAATTTTACCACACTTTCCCGCTCGTCATAACAGACTATAGTGCAGTCCTTGCCGACCCTTCCCGAATCGGCGCGGATTATAATCTGCCTTGCCGAATCTCCTTCCAGCTGGGCGATAGCCGCTCTCTTGTAATTCTGTAGGTAATCTTCTACATCCGGCGAAACGGTAAGCTCAATCCTCTTTATATCCTCTCTTGATGCCGAAAGATAAAGTAACCGCATAATCTCGATCGACTGCGATTCAAAACTTTTGATAATACCTGAGCCGCCGCAGTGAGTGCATTTCAGGTGAGAGCCTAACTGCAGTGATGGACGCATCCGCTGCCTGGTAAGCTCCATTAAACCGAATGCGCTCATTTTCAACACCCTCGTGCGGGCACGATCGTTCTTTAGACCGTCGCGAAATGTTTTTTCGACACTTCGCTGGTTCTTTCTGTCCCTCATATCTATAAAATCGCAGATAATAAGTCCGCCCATATCACGCAGTTTCAACTGACGGATAATCTCTTTTGCCGCTTCTGTATTTATCTTAAATGCTGTCTGTTCGGCATTATTCTGTTTGCGATACTTTCCGCTGTTAACATCAATGGCAACCAGTGCCTCGGTCTGCTCTATCACAAGATAACCGCCGTTTTTCAGTTCCACCCTGCTGCCCTGTATCCTTCCAATTTCGTTTTCAATTCCGTACTTATGAAACAGCGGAGTTTTTTTGTCATAGAAGATGGCCCTTTTTTTCAAACGAGGTTGAACTATGCCAAGGAAATCGCGTATTTTTTTAGTTACTAATTCGCTGTCACAAATAATCTTGCTGATTTTGCTGTTGAAAATATCACGAATCGTTCTTATAACCAGATCAGATTCCTGGTAAATTTCCGCAGGTGCAGATGCTATTTCGATCCGCTTGCGAATTGCGTTCCACAATCTGCCCAGATATGCGACATCGTTCTGCAGCTCGCGTTTTGTAGCTGCCACAGCGGCGGTTCGAACTATAAGCCCCATGTTTTTAGGAAGTTTAAGCTGTTCAACAACATCTCTTAATTTTTTTCTGGCATCTTCATCGTCAATCTTCTGCGAAACACCAACGCGATTCATCCACGGCATCATGACAATATACTTACCCGGCAGCGAAATATAAGTACTCAAAGTCGGACCTTTGGTGTTTATACCCTCTTTGGTCACCTGAACAACTATCTCACGGCCTTTTTTAAGGCACTTCTGGATTGGAGGCCGTTGCCTGAGCGCCTTACGACGGCCAATCTTCTCGGCATCATCTTTCTTCTCCGTAAAATAACGGGGATGGACATCGCTTATATGCAAAAATCCGTTCTTGCCAATACCGAAGTCCACAAACGCGGCCTGTATGCCGGACTCGACATTAACGATTCGGCCCTTGTAGATATTTCCAACATGACTGACTACATTGGTTCTTTCCACATAAAGTTCATCCAGCGAGCCGTCGTCGATAATCGCAACGCGGCACTCCTCACTCTCGGCAACATTTACAAGCATCTCTCTTGACATAATCTCTCGTTTCAATTTATTTTGTTATTAAAAACAGTTTCACCCGAATGAGCGAACAATTAATTTTGATTTTTAACTTGCGGACCAGGTATCTTTAGGTCAGTTATATTTCCATTCAATCGATTTTCTTTTCACTGGAATCGCAGTCGTTGATAAGTCAATTCCAAACAGCCGCAAAATCTCATCAACACGAATGGTCCCATCTGGTGTAATGCGGCACTTTACATGGAGCTTGTCTGCTGCAAAGTCAATCGACTCTATATACCCGCCTACATTTTTAATTTTTTTTGCGCCTTTGCGTTCGATAACAATCTCTTTCCCGGCTGCCAGGGTCTTTTGCAAACCAGCAGTAAGTTCCTGAATATCCACGGTGGTGGCAGCGGCAGGACAAAACTCATACACTACCGATACCGGCTGTAATTTCACACCGCCGCCAGCCAACTCTACACTATCGGCACCTATCCCTTCAGGCAGATGCCGCGAGAGCAGTTTGCCTATATCAGATTCATTTTCGTTCTCGTCGCATATTATCGAAACGCACATCAACTCCTCATCAGAACCTACACCAACCGCGCGCGGCAGCGGGAGAGACAGTTTCGGTCTCGGATTAAAACCATTGCTGTAACAAAGCTCAATTCCCGACCGAACCAGAGCACGCTTGAACATCGACATACTCTGATGGTGCGACAGATATTTCAAATTGCCGCCAACACTGAACTTAACTATTAAGGTTTTCTCCATTGTTAAAAGGCTTCCGGCAGGATTTTTATCGCAGTATCACGAAGATAGTTTTTGATTTGCCTTTGTGAATCCATCGTTGCCACTTTTCTTGCAATATGATTACATTCTTCAATTGTAACTGAACGAATTACCTGTTTGATTTCCGGTATCATAGGAGGTGCAAGCGATAAGATTCTTACTCCCATTCCCAAAAGCAGCATAATATAATGAGGGTCAGATGCAACCTCACCGCAAACACTCAACCCTATCTTTGCCTTGTTGGCATCGTGTATTATACTGCGCAAGAGTCTAATCAGGGCCGGCTCAGCCGCCGAATACAAAGAAGAAACATGCTCATTGGCGCGGTCAACGGCTAATGTGTATTGAATCAAGTCATTTGTTCCGACACTGAAAAAATCACAGTTTCTGGCAAGTATTGCCGCGGTCAGCGCCGCACTTGGCGTCTCTATCATTATACCAATCGGTACCTTCGGGTTATATTCAACTCCGTCTTCATCGAGGTCTTCCATTACATCACGAAGAATCATCCTGGTCTGGCGCAGTTCCTGGAGAGTGCTTACCAGTGGAAACATTATCCTTATATCACCGAGTCTCGAGGCCCGAAGAATCGCACGAAGCTGAGCCTTAAACATAGTGAGATTCTGCAAGCAGTATCTTATCGAACGAAGACCGAGTACCGGATTGGTCTCCGTGGCATAATGTTCGGCGCTTGGCATCTTGTCGGCACCGAGGTCCATAGTTCTTATCACGATTGGTCGGTTCTTTAGTATTCTGGCTGCCTCTGCATATGCGTTATAATGATCCTGCTCGCTCGGCTCTGAGCCGCCATAGAGATACAAAAATTCCGTACGGTACAAACCTATACCGGCTCCGCCTTTGGCAAGAACAAGCTCGGTCTCGTTAGGAAATTCGATATTTCCGAGAAGGGTTACATCAATACCATCTCTTGTAGTCGCAGGCTTGTCCCTGATGGTATCAAGCTCGTGGCCCAACTGTATGAAATCACGGGCATACTGTTCATACTGCTCAAGGGTGCTTTCATCAGGTTCGACGATTACAACGCCGCGATTACCATCGATAATTACAGTGCAGTCCATCGTAGTGCTCGATGTTATATCCTCAAGTGCGACAACCGCGGGTATCCCGAGCGAACGAGCCACAATAGCGGTATGGCTTGTCCTTCCGCCGGAATCGGTGGCGAAACCTTTGACAAAGTTTTTATCAAGTCCTGCAGTCTGGGTCGGAGTTAAATCGTGCGCGACTATGACGACTTCTTCCCGGAGATTTTCCAGATTCTGCCGCACCTCGCCAAGCAGGTGGGTCAACAATCTTTTTTCGATGTCGTATATGTCCGCGGCCCGTTCGCTGATATAGGCATCATCTATGCTCTCAAAGTGTGAAGCTATTTCACGGAGTGTAGTTGATACGGCATATTCGGCGGTAGTCAGTTCGGTTTGCACAAAATCAGTAATTCTTTTGCGAAAACTCTTGTCTCGAAGAAAACGGAGGTGAACCGCAAAAATATCACGGATTTTATTTTCCTCAATTCCCCCCCTGCTCGTCCCGAGTTCTGTTAACTCGCTGATGGCACTGGCAAATGCCTTCCTGACTCGTTTTATCTCTTCGGCTCGCTGAGAAGGCGCAATCGCCCTCCTCGGGATTCGATAATCCCTTGAATCGATAACCATAGACCTGGCAATCGCAAAGCCCGGCGAAACCGCAATGCCTTTTCTTATCTCCATATCAGACCTGTATCATTTTCCGCCCGCCGAGGCTTTCGGTGGTTCGTCAAAAAGCTGTCCTTCAACAAGATTGCGCAACGATTCAATCGCTTTGTCGGCATCCGGCCCCTGGGCGACTATCTTCAGTTTTGTTCCGCAGGTTGCAGCCAGCATCGTCATCTGCATTATGCTCTTTGCATCCACGGAAGTATCTTTATTGCTGACTTTAATCTCGCTGGCAAACTGGCTGGCTAAATCGACGAACTGCATCGCAGGACGCATATGCAGACCATCATTGTTCAGTATCTCAACTTCCGTTTCGCAAACCAGTTCACTCAATCTTACAAACTCCAATAAACACATCTATTCACCATAAGCAGCTATACAGAACCATTACCGTCCTGCTCTGTTATTACATCTCTAATCTGTTCTACGGTCTGAGCCTGCCTGAGAAATCTACGAAAGTCATCTTTTTGAAGACACCTGAAAATGCTTTCCATTGCGCGAAGATGATTGTCCGCGTTATCGGCTGGGCTCAAAAGCAAAATCACCGAATAGGCCGGCTGTTTGTCGAGAGAGGAAAAATCCATACCCTCACTCTTACAGCCTATCGCCACTACGACCTTGTCGATAGCCGAATGCTTGACATGCGGTACCGCAACCCCCTTGCCGATGCCGGTACTTGCCTCATTTTCCCTTTTTATAACAGAATCGATAATCTCCTGTTCCTGTTTAATCATCCCGGCCTTTGCAAGTGCAGAAACAAGTTCCGCTATTGCACCATCACGGTCGCAAGCTGTAAGCTGCGGTATTACCGCGTCGAAACAAACAAAATCCAACAATTTCATATAAACTCCAATTGAACTAATAAAATTCCGGCAGCTTGGCGCCCTGCAAAACCATTTACCGCACTTTACAAATCACTCGTCCTGCAATTCCTCTGAAGGGGTGGGCAGGTGCTTGTTATTTCGTTGCTTTTTCTTTTTTCTGCGAAGCTGTCTCTCCAACTTGTGGACGGCCAGATCGATACAAGCGTATGTATCCTGACCGGACTCTTTTGCGATAAAAACATTACTATGTTCTGCATGCGCAATCACCTCGACAATTGCATCGCCGCCGTCACCACTGTCGATAATCACCTCGACCTGGTTTACGCTGTTATAATATTTCGGCAATTTTGCGGTCTTTTCCTCGGCATGATTACGAATCGCATCTGTTATTTCAACATGTTTGCCGGTAATGGTAAAAAGCATATAGGGCTCCTTTTCTGTGTATGAATTTTGTTGACTATGCTTTTACTTTCTTTTTGTCGTCTTTTTTCGCCAGTGCATCAAATTCCTCCCGCTCAGCAGGGCTGATTACCCCGGCACTTACTGTGAACCGAAGGGCCTCTTCGACAGTCATATCAAGTTCTATTGTTTCCGCCTTCGGGGTTACAATTACATAGCCTGTAAATGGTGTCGGTGAACTCGGGATAAAGACTGTCAAAAACTCCTGATTTGCCGCATCTGTTATTTTTTTCAATCCTGTGCCGGTGACCAACGCTATCGACCATATCCCTTTTCGCGGATATTGAACCGCGACAACCTTATTAAATGACATCTCCTTTTTGGCCAGAACAAAATCGGTTATCTGTTTGATGTTGGGATACACTTTTTTGATAAGCGGAATCCTGGCAAAAGTCTTTTCGGCAATCCGCCAGATAGTTTTGCCTGCAAAGCTGGCAAGAAACGCGCCAATAAAGCAAACACCAACTATCGCAAGAACAAATCCGGTTATCCTGCCGGGACCATATACCCAGAACTGTTCGAGAAATTCCTTCGAATTGTCGCCGGTAACAGCAGGGAAAACTTCGCCGACCTTCACTATTATCCAAACAAGACCCTTGTTGATGTGGCCGCTTACATTGTCCTGGATGAACAGGTAGCACTGGACGAAAATCCATATCGTCAGGATTGTCGGCAAAAGTGCCGCCATCCCCCTGAAAAAATATGTTCTGAAGTTTTTAATAGCTCGCATAGCTGCTAACTATAGTCCTTTGTTTCTGCTACAAAATATCGTTATTATCACGCGGCGAATAACACGCGCTTAGTTTCTCAAGAAACCCACACGAATGCGGACCCCCACAGTCTAATCCCCATTTCCTTCTGAGTCAACAAAAAACTCGCTTTTATTCGCCGGCAAATGTGCCCCAAACAAATGGATAACAATTCCAGGTATAGCGCATACCCACCATATAAGCCGCTGACAGATCGCTATTGCAGATGCGTTCTCTCCGGAAACGCCAATCAGCCTGAACATATAGCTTATACTGCCCTCCATAACACCTAATCCCCCGATACTTATCGGTATCGTCCCAATCAGCCAGGAAACCGGGAAAAAGACAAAATAATACTTGATCGGTATATCTATCCCCAGATTCCGCCCTAAAAGGCTAAATCCGGCGATACTTATCCCCTGTAGAACAACCGTCAACCCGATTGTGCTGATAATCGTCAAGGGGCTCCTGCTGTACAGCTTCATCGCCGCAATCCCCTTAACAGCTATCCCCCAAAACTTCCTCCACACCCTGACTAACCGCTCCCGCCCCTTCTCATTGGCCGCAAAACCGGCAAAGCCCGCGATAACCACAGCCGCAGCTACCACTAATATCAGCCAGTTTTCACCGACACGCTCCAGAATCCCTGTCTTTGAGCCGATCTCGGTCTCCTGGGCTCCGAATTGATCCTCAACCGGGATGAGCCACCAGCACCCTGCCGCCATCAGGAACATTCCGGTCAGGCCGATCGCCCGGTCGAAAAACACGCTCAATACCGCTTCGGTACGCTTATTTGACTCCACATGCTTAGTAACATACCATGCCCGCAGCAAATCACCACCTACCGAGCTTGGCAGGCAATTATTGTAGAACCAGCCCAAAAAATGCAGTTTCAGTCCCACACCTAACCCGATATGAATGGATAGAACCCGCAAAAGCATCCTCCATCGGATCACGAACAGTACCTGGGCGAACAGGAAAATCCCAACCGCAGCGACAAATACCAGCGGATTAAGCTTTAGTAACTGTCCGCCTAACTGCCCCAAATCCTGATTCCTGAAAGCCAGATATAGCGCGCCAGCGGCTACTAAAATACGCAAAACAGTGAAGATATGCTGCTTTTTTCCTTTTTTTTCTGTTTGAGCCAAACCATTTTTCCCAAAAAAGCTTGTTTTCCGCAATCATAACAGGTAAAACAACATCCAGCAAGCGGTACTTTTGTTCCGCAGGCTTGTGGATATCGTAATATATAACCCGTTTTTAGGAGCTTATCTGTGTCAGCTAACAAACAAATTGAAGAAAGTCTTGAGTTTACGCCAAAATTCGATAGCACGGGCCTTATTACAGCCATTGCTCAGGATTTTGCTACCGGCGATATACTGATGGTCGCATCTATGAACCAGGAGGCTCTTGCCCTTACCATCGAAACCGGCAATGCGGTCTATTTCTCCCGCTCCCGTCAGAAACTCTGGCGCAAGGGCGAAGAGTCCGGCCACACACAAAAGGTTCAAAAGATACTCATTGACTGCGACCAGGACTGCCTGATTTTGAAGGTTACCGTTGAACAGGGCCAGTGTCATGCGGGTTACGATTCCTGCTTCTACCGTGCGCTAAAACCCGGGGAGACAAAAACGCTTGAATTCATCGCCAAAAAAACCTATGACCCAAAAGAGGCATATAAGAAGTAAGGCCGGCGGCACATAATCCTGTGAGGTGGATTTAGACAGGGAATTGTTCTGGATTGCGCAAAAAAAAAGGAACAAAACAATGAGGGGCCTAGTAATGAGAAAAAACTATCATAGAAGAGAATTTTTACAGTTATCTTTAGCTGGGTTAGCAACTCTTGCCGGCTGTGGAGAATTTAGAGGTGGGACCTTAGATGATAAAATTACAAGCAAAAACCAGATTCTGAATCTCTATGACAACATTGCCAAAGATACCGGCGAGGCTATCTCCGATTGGGGTTTTTCTGCTCTTATTCGATACAATGGGAAGACCATACTTTTTGATGCAGGCACGTTTCCAGACATTTTTAAGCATAATGCCAAGGTGCTTGGCGCCGATCTGACGATGGTTGACATCGCCATCCTTTCCCATATTCATCCCGATCACATTGGAGGGCTCGATTATCTTCTGAAGATCAATCCAGATTTTAAACTGTTTTTGCCGAACGATGGGAACCTTGGCGGGAAGGATGAATTTTATGCTGAGATGGATAAAAAATATGCACGTGGCTACCTATATCGTCATCCCAACACGGAGTTTGTGGAGGAATGTACCGAAATTGCGCCAGGGGTTGTTCTGGTCGCTACGACTTCGCCTCTGGCAGGTGGGTTCTGGAAGTACCCACCGTATGAGAATGAACCTTTGTTTATCGAAATGCCGGAACTTTCCCTGGCGCTGGAGGGCAAGGACGGACAAGTAAGCCTTATTTCAGGATGTTCCCATTCCAAAATTGAAGAGATTATTAAGAAAACTAGAAAATATATTGGTAAGAATGTGTCACTTGTTGTTGGCGGTTTTCATCACCTGCCTTATTCCTCTGAATATGTATACAACATAGCTAGATTGATGAAAGATGAATTAGGAGTAAAGTATGTCGCTCCTACTCACTGTACAGGTGAAAAAGCGATAGCAATCTTCAAAGAATTCTATAAAGAAGATTTCCATTATTTTGGTCTAGGCACCAAATTGCTGCTATAGAGGTAGCAGATTGCTTCTTTACAAACCAGCTTACAAAAAAACCGGAGAGGGCGGGATTCGAACCCGCGGTACGGATTGTATCCGTACGACGGTTTAGCAAACCGTTACCTTCAGCCACTCGGTCACCTCTCCAAGTTTTTTATTGACAAGCCGTTACGAAAAAAGCTTTATATCCCGCTTTTTTCTGACACAACCATTTTGGCCAGTTTACATCTAACCGGACAATATTGCAAGAAAATTAAAAGCAGGCTTTATTGTTCCTCTTTTCAAAAAAATCGAGAAAAACCGCAAAAACTAATCCAAACTACCAGAAAATAATATAGAACACCGCAACTGCGGCGATAACGCAAGCACCTGCTATTTTTACTTCGATGGCGGTTTTGATTTCAATGTCTTCCCGGACGGGCAGTTTCTTTGGTTCTGCGAGTGGTTTGACCAGAGTGATTAAAGTCATAATAGCAACTACAAGCAAAAATGACAGCCCCACCTGAATAAGGAAATGTATGTTCTTTGCGAATTGTTGGAATAATCCATAAATGATCGGCCCGGAGACTAAAGCTGCGACACCTGCTGAGCCGGGTGCCTTTTTAATTATTATGCCAAATAGGAACGCTGCGACAACACCCGGCCAGATGTAGCCCTGGAACTGCTGGATAAATTGAAAGACGCCGCCATATTTTGGATTATCCAGCATCGGAGCCAGCAAACAACCGACGACTACAAAAACCATTGTCATAACTCTTCCCAAAAACAACAGTTGTTTTTGCTTAGCATTACGATGGAACATGCGGTTATAAATATCCATCGTGAAGATGGTTGAAGCCGAATTCAACATCGATGCCAGAGAACTGATCACTGCACCCGCAATCGCGGCAAACATAAATCCGCGTAATCCCTGCGGGATAAGATTGCGAATCAACATAGGAAAAGCTTCATCAGGAGATGCCATCTGGTCACTATAAAGCTGAAACGACATAATCCCCGGCATGACGATCGCAAACGGAACCAACACCCACAAGGCCCCGGCAAAAATAACGCCAAGCTGTCCATCACGAAGTGTTTTGGCTGCGAGGTTGCGCTGAACTATAAACTGGTTCAGACCGCAGTAATAAACAAGCACAATCCCCATGCCGGACAAAACCCCTGTCCATGGCAACCCTTCATGGTCGGCGGGCAGGACCATGTGTAGCTTGTCTGCATTGGTTTCAGCAAAATTTTCCCAGCCGCCGCAGGCTTTCAGAGCAAGAAAGAATGTGACGATCCCGCCAAGAAGAAGCCCAAGACCCTGGAACAGATCCGCCCATGCAACCGCTTTCAAGCCGCCCCAGACCGTATAGGTCGCAGCGACCAAACCGATAAGCCAAACAGCTTTGACAAGTGAAAGGCCAAAGATCGTCCGCAATGTTAATCCGCCTGAATACAATACGGCTGTTAACAGAACCAGAACATATATGACAACCGTGATCAAGGCCATCAGTCCGCGTGCAATCGCGTTATAACGATACTCCAAATATTCGGGCATGGTGTATATGCCGGCCCTTAAGAATAATGGAAGCAATGTGAACGCGATAATGACAATACCCACACTGCCGCAAAGTTGCCAGTTGCTGACCGCCAATCCAACATTCCCGGCACCCTGACCTGCCATGCCTACAAACTGTTCGGTTGAGATGTTCGCCGCTACGATTGAAATACCTATCAGCCACCATGTCAGGCCCCTCCCTGCCAGAAAATAATCTTCACTGCTCTTTTCTTTTCGGCTCTTAAAAAGACTGACTCCGATCACCACCGCAAAAAAACCGACAAACACAATGACATCAAAGGCACTGAGTTTCATTTGCGCTCCTTTTTGAAACAATTCGTTAAATGCCAACTTCTTTCTCGTGTTTCCGGGATATTATACACTCAAACTCTGTCCTGACAAGTTTATGTATCCCCGATTGAGTTAAGGTTTGGCGGCTATATACTTGCAATATCGAGGTTTCTTGCGGCTGCGGTTTCGTCAAGTCTGCCAACAGGCGTGGAGTTAGGTGAAGACTTTAACTTTTCCGGCTGGGTTTCAGCAGTCCGGGCAATCGTTATCATTGCGTCAATGAACGCATCAATGGTCTCCTTGTTTTCCGTTTCAGTAGGCTCTATCATCAATGCCTCAGGGACTATAGTCGGGAAATAAACGGTCGGCGGATGGAAGCCGGCATCGATAAGGCTCTTGGCAATGTCAATCGCATGGACATCTTTTTCCGCCTGGCGGCAGGCACTGAAAACACACTCATGTTTGCAAACGCCGGGATACGGCAAATCATAATATTTCTGCAATTTGACTTTGATATAGTTGGCATTGAGAACGGCATTTTCAGCAACACGCTTCAAGCCTTCTTTGCCAAGCATCAGGATATAAACATAAGCTCGCAATATAATCCCGAAATTCCCATAGAAAGGAGCAATGTAACCGATTGATTCCGGCCTGTCATACTCCAGGGCATACGTACCATCATTTCTTTTTACTACTATCGAGACCGGTAAATAACGAGTTAGTTTGCCGGCAACGCCAACGGGGCCGGATCCGGGACCACCGCCGCCATGCGGTGTGGCAAAGGTCTTATGAAGGTTTAAATGAACTATGTCAAAACCAAAATCTGCGGGACAGGCTTTGCCGATGATGGCATTTAGATTAGCTCCGTCGTAATAAGCCAGGCCGTCGACACTGTGTATAATTTCACATATCTCTTTGATATGCGGATTGAATATGCCAAGTGTATTCGGACATGTGAGCATTACCCCCGCTGTTTCATCGTTGACCATGCTCTTCAATACATCTATATCCATAACACCATCTTTATTGCTCGGCACGGTAACAACTTTGTAGCCGGCTACCGCGGCAGATGCCGGATTCGTTCCGTGGGCGCTGTCGGGTATCAAAATGGTTGTCTTTTTGTTGCCTTTGTCGCGATGATAGGCGGCAATGATCATTATTCCGGTTAGTTCGCCGTGTGCTCCCGCCAACGGCTGCATGGTGAAGCCGGCCATTCCGGTAATCTCGCGAAGGAGCATATCCATTTCGTAAAGAACCTTTAATGCACCTTGAGTAAGCATTCTGCCCGTGCGCAATTGCGGCATCAAAGGGTGCAGGTCGGAAAAACCGGCGAAACCCGCTATACGCTCGGCAACTTTAGGATTATATTTCATCGTACATGAGCCGAGCGGATAGAAGTTGGTATCAACGCCAAAATTTTTGCGGGAAAGTTCCGTAAAATGCCTAACCACATCAAGCTCACTAAGCTCGACAAGCTGAGCATCATTTTCCCGCAATAATTCCTTCTTTATATCAACTGTAGTTGGGACATCGCTTTGTGCGGGTCGAACTCCTCTTCTGCCGGGAACACTTTTTTCAAAAATCAAACTCATAGTACAGCCTCCAGTGCTTCTGCAAGCATGTCAATTTCCTGCTTTGTTCTTTTTTCGGTAACAGCTATGAGCATAGAGTTTTCCATGTCTTTATAGTATCTGCTAAATGGGAATCCCGCGGCTAATCCTTTTTCGATAAGAGAGTCTATCACATCAGCAGCATCTGACGGCAGATCGATAACAAATTCATTGAAAAACCAATTGTCCTTGAAGCGGGGTTTGACATTTGGTATCGAGGTGAGACATTTATAAGCATAGCCAGCCTTATCAACACAAAGTTGAGCGGTTTGCTTCAAACCTTCCTTGCCAAGCACTGACATATACACCGATGCCATCAGGGCACACAGCGCCTCGTTTGAACATATATTGGATGTTGCTTTATCTCTGCGGATGTGCTGTTCACGAGATTGCAGGGTCAGTACATAACCGTCCCTGTCTTTGCTGTCGGTCGTCTTTCCGACGATCCGGCCCGGTATTTTGCGGACATATTTTTTCCTTGTCGCCATAAATCCCAGATACGGCCCACCGAACGACATCGGAATACCCAGGCTCTGGCCTTCACCGGTAACAATGTCGGCCCCCATTTCACCCGGCGGCTTGAGAATTCCAAGCGAAATCGGATAGCACGAAACTATCAGCAGTGCTCCCTTTTTGTGGGCGGCTTCGGCGATCTCGGTAAAGTCGTCAATACAGCCGAAAAAATTCGGGTTTTGCAGTATAACCGCTCCAGTATCCTCGTTGAGCAATGACATAATTTCGTCACGATTCGCCAGACCGTTATTGCAATTTGTCTCGTCAAGCTCAACATTGAGGCTTTGAGTATGAGAGTGAATCATCACGCGGTAAATAGGATTAACGCTGTCATCAATGATTATCCTGTTGCGGTTGGTAATCCGCAGGGCCATCATCATCGCTTCATACAAAGCTGTACCCCCATCATACAACGAAGCATTGGATGCCTCCATTCCGGTCAATCTGCAAATCATCGACTGGTATTCATAAATGGCCTGCAAAGTACCCTGCGAAAGTTCAGGCTGATAAGGCGTATAAGCGGTATAAAACTCACTTCGGGAAATAATCGAATGGACCGCCGATGGTATAAAATGGTCATAAAAACCGCCGCCAAGAAAACATGTCAGGTGTGCAGAGTTTTTATCCGCAAGGTCGGCAAGATTTTTGAGCACTTCCATCTCACTGACCTGATTGGGTAAATTGAAGTTTTCACGCATCAGGTCTGATGGGATATCCGCGAACAAATCGTCCATGGAGAGACCGATTTCACTGAGCATCTGTTTTTGCTGCTGGGCGGTATTCGATATAAAAGGCATCTTCGACTATCCTTTCAATTGTTTTTCATAATCTTCGGCGGACAGCAGGCTTTCAAATTCAGCCATATCATCAACCTTGATCCTGGCAATCCAGGCCTGTTCATAAGCACCGACTTTGAACAACTCCAGATTCTCGGTCAATTCATCATTGACCTCGGCAATTTCGCCGCTAACCGGGGCGTACAAATCCGAAGCTGCTTTTACAGATTCTATCGTACAGAGTGCGGACCCTTTAACAACTTTGTCACCAACCGCAGGCAGTTCGAGAAAAACTATATCGCCCAGCTGTTCAATCGCGTAATCGGCAAGGCCCACGGTTATAATATCTGAACCTTCCTGGCACTTTGCCCATTCATGACTTTCTAAATACCTTAATTCTTTCGGAACCATTCTTTGCCTCCTGATAAAATATAGAACTTTCAATTTGACTGGTCAAGGATAACCTGAATTATATTCTCCATTTCCTCGATATTTATTCCCTCGTTTCGCATTTCATCCAGTACGCCCGCCAGGACACCAACACGATTATAATGGCGAACTATTAAATCGCATTGTGCCGGGCTTTTCTCCTATATGTTAACAACGTTTATCGGCGAGCCGGTATTCTTGTAGGCCTGAATTATTTTGATAACTTCATCGGCTACCGCCTCAGCCGCCTGGTTCGTGGATGCACCTATATGGTGTGTGCCGGTTATCATCGCAGCAAGATCCGTGTCCTTGAAAACTTTTTCAGAAGCGGCGGGTTCATTTTCATAAACGTCAAGTCCAACACGCAAACCCTTTTGCTTTATCGCGTCTTTTAAGGCTTGAGTGTCAACGACTTCACCGCGTGAGGTATTGATAAAAATTGCTCCATCCTTCATGTTAGTTAGAAACTCTTTGCCGATGATGTGGGCGGTTGCGGAATTGGCTGGTAAATGAATACTGATGGCATCTGCTTGTTGGGCAACCTGCTGAGCGTTGTCGCAACGTCCTATTTCAAGTTCATCGGCCATTTCTTCGGTCAGGATCGGATCGTATGCTATCACATTCATTTCCAACCCCATGGCACGTTTGACCACTGCTTGTCCGATGTTGCCGACGCCGATTATGCCCAGCGTTCTTCCCTTCAGTCCGTTTGCTTTACCGTATTCTTTTTTGTTCCATGTGCCCGCACGCATATCGGCGGTTGCGTTTGCGATCCTCCTGTCAGCAGCGATCAGCAAACCTATTGCGATCTCAGCGACGGCTTCGGTATTTTTGCCGGGGCAATTGGCGACAGATATCCCCTTGCCGCTGGCACAGTCCAGATCGATAGTGTTTACACCAGACCCGGCGCGGATAATCAGGGAAAGAGAATCTGCCGCTTCTATCGTGGCGGCCTTTACCTTGGTTGAACGAACGATGAGTATCTCGACACCCGCTATGGCAGATGGCAAGTCATCGGCGGTTAGATCGGGTTTCACAATAACCTGTGCTCCGAGATCCTCCAATTCACAAACCGCCTTGGCCGAGAGTTTATCCGCTATCAGAATTTTCATTTTCGTACTCCTTCAAAATAGTTATTTGTTCAAATAAGCTTGTGCAGCTTTTCCATTAACACATCAAATTCATCTCCTGAGAAGCAATATCTTATGTCCGTAAATTGTGATCTTAGATCCGCTGCTTGTTTTTTAACGTTCTTTCCTTCAACCACAACTTCTCTGATCAACTCAGCGAGTTTTTTGAAATCCTCTTTTCCCATTCCAAATCTTGTCATCTCAGCTACACCCATCCTGATGGATCCGGAGGCAGTAAAGCCTTCCTCACTTGGTGAAGCCTGGTAATTTACAATAACATTATTATCCTCCAGAAGCCCGGCTATTCGGGGCCCCTTGCTGTATCCGACATTCAAAATTACCTGATGGGTTTCGGTATAATCGATGTCCGGGTCCCCGGCAACATCCAGACCGTTCTCTTTCAACGCCAGGGCGAACGATTTGGCATTGGCTAATACTTTTTTCTGGTACTCGTCCTTGAAGTGATTCATCTCATAGGCCGCCATCAGCAATCCCAGCAGGGTACCCGGATGATGATTGCTTACACTGCCCGGAAAGGACCTTCGGCGAACCGTTTCCCATAGAGGCCAGCGAAAGTCATCTCTTTGGTAATCTGAAGCTATTATTCCTCGCTGCGTACCGAAAAATGTCTTATGCGTTGAGCCGGTAACAATATCGGCGCCCTCCTTGAAAGGCTCCTGAAAATAAGGGCCAACCAATCCCAGGACATGTGCCATATCATACATAACCACGCAATCAAGTGACATTTCATCGACGAAAGAGCGTATCTGGGCCACAGGCTCTCTGTGCAGCGTAACACTCTTACCTAAAATTATCAGCTCAGGCTTATATTCTTCGATTACCTCGCGACAGGCCGCAATGTCAATTTTGTATGGATTCTCAGGCAGTACAGGAAAATTAACCACAGCAGGTCCTTCGGTTTTTGGATCACGTGCGACGAAATCGCGCAGCGCACCCATCGGTTGAGCGCTGAGATGGCCGCCCTTTATGATATGATGGTTCAATACCCTGCCAATTCTTCTCGGTTCACTCTTTCGGTTCGACCTGTTTATATAGTCAACCAATGAACTAAAAACCGCGGTATTGGCCATCTGACCGCTGATAAGGCGGGCCTCGACTTCCCGGCAGCCAAGGAAGATTTGTATTTGTTCTTCCAAAAGCCGTTCAACCTCACCAATAAAACCCGTACCCTGATAATAAAAAACCTCCGCCTCGGCAAAAGCTTTTACAGGTTTGTGCTCGGCATATCGGCCTGCCGGGTCCATTATTGAAATCAGCCTTGTCACAGGCGACAGCGTTTGCTCGGAAGGAATAAGATTAATACACTCACTTTGCCGCCATCGGGTGTTATCGAGAGTCTTGCTGAGCAGTGTCAACGCTTTTGCCGGCATATCGTTAGATACATGGGCCGATTCTTTTTCCTTAAAAAGATTGTCGTAGGCAATAGGCCTGGCATACGGCGGTGCTTCACTTCTCAAATGGTAAGGCACAATAACCGCATCGGTTCTCTTACCTCTGATCTCGATCTCCAGTTGATCGCCTTCAGCAATATCACTATCCACCAGCGTCAGGCATATCGAACGCATCTGTATTTCTTCGGTTATCCTGCTGGGCAACCCAACGCCTGCATACTTAAAATAAGGCACCATAGTACCGCTGGTGATATACCCTGCGTTTTTACCATCCTTAAACACACTGCTGCCCGCACGCGCAATACCCTTACCGGATACCGCCACCGGCCTTATCATTTGCGGCAAATCTTCAATAAGCGAGTAATCATCATTATTTATTTTCCCGAAAGCCTCAAACTGTCTGTTCAGAGCATCTCTGCCAACGAAGTCTGCCTTCAGCGGTGAAAAACTGACTGCAAATTTTGCTAATTCACAGGCAAAAATTGGTATCTCTCGCCCGGATGGATCATTACCTAACTCATGGCCATACAGAGGAAGCCCGGCCTCAAGCCGGAGTGTATCGCGTGCTCCAAGCCCAATCGGTTCAGCATCCCGTTCGATCAGTATATCCCATATCGCCGGGGCGTCTGCCGCATTTATGAAAAGTTCAAAACACACCGGCTCACCCGTATAGCCGGTCCTTGCAATTAAAACCTTTTTAGAGTTTATCGTTACTGTGCTAAGACGATTTCGCAAAGGCTCAGGCAGTGAACCTGCCTCTATCAGCGAATTCAAAATCTGTTTGGATTTGGGACCCTGCAGACTCAGCATTACAATCTCTTCCGTACGGTCAAACATTTCAACACGCCCAAAATCCCTGACCATACTCTCGAAGTGCTGCCAGTCCTTTGTCCGGTTAGCGGCATTTACCACCAGTAGATATTCATCTTCAGTGAAACGATAAAGATATGCATCATCTATCGCGCCACCGGTTTTATTGGGGATAAATGTGTACTGGCTTTGCTCGACATCCAGCGCTGCAGCATTATTACTCAGCACATGCTGCAGAAATCCCAGGCAGTCCCGGCGAAATACAAACCGGCCCATATGTGAAACATCAAACAATCCTGCTGCCTTACGAGTTGCCAAATGTTCATGCACAATTCCTTTGGTGTATTGTATTGGCATCTCCCAGCCGGCAAATTCCACAATCTTTGCCCCGCATTCAAAATGCCTGTCATAAAAAACCGTTTTCCGCAGTTGCTCCATGGCAAATCCTATTCTCATAAAAAAAAAGAGGGACCTATCGGATGTCATATCCAACATGTCCCTCTGTCTTGTTACCTGAGAAAATTATCCCTTCGGTTCTCACTTATCATGTGAGATCTCCAGAGGCCTCGTCAACTCAAGATCCTTTTGCCTGAGAGTTTTCCGATTATTTCAACCGGTTGCACCTTCGGCTCCCCTGAAACCAAGCCAGGGGCATCTCTCCTGAGCATCTTCCGAGCCACAATATTCAATTATGCGTATATCATATACACCAATACAAAGCCTGTCAAGTCTTTTTTATCAATGGTTTTCGAATTTAGCTTCAAATATAAACGAAAGGCGAATGATATTGATGGTTTATGAACCAATCCTATGGCTTAGTTTTCCAGTTGCAGGATTTCTATTTTTCTGAATTCACATGGGTGGCTCTCGGCCTGCAGGGAGATATAGCCCTCTGAGAGGAGCTTGGGCTGGAGTGGCAAGAAGCTTTTTGGCATTGGCGTCGCGTTCGTCGAGTTGCGGCCTCTGGTATTCGAGGACCACCTTGCCGCCGATCTTGTGCCTTACTACTTCGCTGCCGTGGACCTCTACTTCGGCGGTTACCCACTGGTCGCCATGATATGTTTCGGAGCTGGAGCTTGTGCAGTGGGCGGTTCGGAGAGTTCCGTTCATTACCACATTTGTGCCCGGGGTGCAGAGGTTACCGGTTGTGCGTTCGTTTTTGCCATCGCCGCCGAGGAGCTGGACCTCTATGCAGACGGGAAATCCCTGCTTTTTGGACATTGTTTTGGGATCCTGACAGTGAATCATTATTCCGCTGTTGCGGATGGCCCAACCTGGACCGCCCGGTGCTTGTTTGCCGGTGAAACGGTATTGGAGCCTGATGCGGTAGTGTGAAAATTTGTTTCTGTAGAAGATGTGTCCGAACCTGCCGTTAAACTTTTCGTACTTGTCAAAGGAAATTTTCATTACGCCGTCCTCTACGCGGAAAGTATTGCCGAAGTTTTCGCCGAGGTCATAACCCGCTATCTTAGGGGTCCAGCCGTCGAGGTTTTTGCCGTTGAAAAGGGATATCCATTTTGTTTTGGGGTCTTTCTCTTCGGTTTTCTTGGTTTCTTCTACGCAGCCTGCATTGAATATGCAAAGGGCGATTATCGTTAGAATTATTGTTGTCTGCTTCATGACTTCTCCAATCTGACATATCCCGTCTATATGCTTAAACATCATAGAATATCGCTCTAAAAAAAACAACAAAAATGTCTCTCATCCAGGAAGATTGGTTAAAATGAATAAGAGATAGGGGATTTTCTACCCTTAATGGTCTTTTTTCGGCGATGGCCGGTTAGCTATCTTTGCGAAAATTATCAGCAGGATAATTCCGAGGATTGTCTGGTAAATACCGATGTTCTGCGAAATCGTCCCGCCCTTATAAATTATCCACCATGCATATTCGAACGGATTATCGTCCCGCAGGTATTCGAGCATAAATCGCGTAACGCCGTAAAGAATGCACATCAGAGCAAATGTAGCGCCTGGCCGGGATTTTGCGAATTTACCACCCCAAAAGAAACAAAGTACCACGCAAAGCAGAACCGCATTAGCAGATGAAATAAACTGCATTGGCAGAACCGGCAAACATCTGAATTTGCCTTCGGTAACTTCAGCCCGCTGCCGGTCGGTCAGCAATTCTTTCGGTTTCAGTCCGGCACGATATTTATTGAACTCATCGGCTGGGTACCATTTTTGCCCGTCTTCGTCAAAATAACCAAAGTACTCTGTTGGCAGCTTCAGATGCGGCTGCGACCTGCCCCTTGCAAAATCAGGATAGACCTGGCTGCGATAAGCATCAGAGGCGTAGGGAAATCTTATCGAAATGAAAGTGTCAGCAGGTTTACCAAAACAGCATCCGCTGCAAAAACAGCCTATCCTTCCGAACGCCAGACCCAGCATCAGCCCAATTGCCATTATATCAAAATAGACCCTGACAGACTGTTTGTTTCGCCGTATATAAAAAAATGCGACCGCTATCGCAATGATAACTCCGCCGAGAAATTCAAGCCCTCCCTGCCATGTAGCAAAAACCGACAGCGGCCTGGGGCGAAACTGTGAAAAATTATGGATAACATAAAAAGCCCTCGCACCAACCACCCCGGCTATCAATGTATACAGGGCTGTGTTTGCAACACAATCCGGTTTTTCACCCGCGTGTTGAGCCAGCTTCCTCATCAGAAAAACAGCGGAAAGAAAACCAACTATGAGGATAACACCGTAAGTGTTTACCAGCGGCAGTCCGAAAAGTTTTGGGTACATATGGCAACCATTAAATATGTTTTGCTATCTTATTGTTCTCGTCAACAACGATAACCTTCGGTTTGCAGCCGTCCATTTCCTCGGTATGGTAATAAGCGAAATTGATTATACTTATCATATCGCCCGGGCTAAAGAGCCTGGCGGCGGCACCTAATATATCAATCTTGCCGGAACCCGCAGGAGCGTTAATGACATAGCTTTCGGCTCGCGAACCATTGGTTATATTAGCCAGCAGCACCGCCTCATACGGTCGAATCCCTACGGCCTCCAGCAAATCCGAATCGACCGCGATACTGCCCGGATAATCCGCCTCGGCACCGGTTACTGTTGCGCGATGTATCTTGGCCTTTAACGCTTTTATCAACATAAGACTTTTATTCTCAAATTTATGAAGATTTTTTTACTTCACACTCCGCCGGTATTATATATCAATCAGCCACCTTCGTCCAAGCCTAATACTATATTGTCAATCAGCCTGGATGGGCCGACCTTTGCCGCTATTGCAGCCAGTGCGTTGCCCTTGATCACATCTACATCTTCAAGCGTCCGGCTATCGGTTATATTAATATATTCTATCTGGATTTTTGGTGAGGCGCCGATAGTCTCCCGCATCGCCTCAATTAACTTCCCTGAATCCCGGCATCCTTCGGTAAAGAGTTTGCTGCACCGCCGCAACGCCGCATATAGAAGTGCCGCATCTTTTTTTTCCGGATCCGATAGATATGTGTTCCTGCTGCTTACCGCAAGGCCGCTTTCGCAACGGACGGTAGGACAAACAACAATTTCTATCGGCATATTTAAATCCGCAATCATCCGCTGTATTACCACCGCCTGCTGGGCATCTTTCTGCCCGAAAAAGGCAAAATCCGCACCAACTATATTAAACAGCTTCGCGCAAACCGTCGTTACCCCCCGAAAGTGGCCGGGCCGTGATGCACCGCAAAGCTTGTCCGTAATCTCATCGACGGTTACCCATGTAATATTCTTTTCCGGATACATTTGGCCAACGCTCGGTGCAAACACGACGGCGACACCTGCCTCTTCACACATCCGCATATCGGCCTCAAGATCGTGCGGGTACTTATCAAAATCCTCCGATGGGCCGAACTGCGTAGGATTGACGAATATACTCACAACAACAAAATCACATCTGGCAACCGCAGCTTTCATTAATGATACATGTCCGACATGCAATGAACCCATCGTCGGTACAAGACCGATAGTTTTACCGTTCGCCTGCTCTGCTGGAACCAGCTTGCGAATCGCTTCAATTGTATCTACGAATTCCATATATAACTGTTTACCTCTTTTACCAGCATATCAATTTGTTCGGTATCATAGCAGTCAAACTGACCGATTACCAGTCGAATCACCGGGCACCTCGTCCAGCCTGCAAACAACTCCTTGTAGCCGGCATCAATTTCCTCAAGCATCTTCATATCAATATCCTGCTCGAACGGCCGGTTTCGCTCACCAATTCGCTGGAGACATACCTCCGCTGAACCTTCTAAATATATTACCAGCACAGGCTGCGATACGATCTCGGCAGCGGCGTTATAACTCCTCTGGAAGGTCTCATTCTGGCCGCCGTCTAACCATTGGGCTGCGTATATCATCTGCTTGTCAAAGATATAATCGCTTATAACTGCCCGGCCGGGCCGCAAAATTTCTCGATCTAATTGGTCAACCCTGCTGTTTAAAAAAAACATCTCGCTATCGAGTCCCGCATCCCTGCTTCCCGCATATTCATCCGCAAGGTACGGGTTTTTATCGTAGGCCTCCAATACCAACTCGCAGGCAAGCCTTTCGCTCAGGACATGGGCAAGTGTGGTTTTACCTGCTCCGATTATTCCCGCAATACTTACAAGCTGGGGGCTGTTCTTATCAATCGCAAAATCACCGCCGCCGAGCCGGCCCTTGAGTTCTGCCATACTGCGTTTCAATACCGGATGGATTAAACCCGGCTCCAACTGGCACATACCCTCCAGAACAAATGTTCGCAGGTGCATCTGGCTGTGCGGTAAGATAAGTGAATCGGTATTGATAACTTCATCGTCATAAAGAAGCATATCTAAATCAATCGTTCGCGGTGCCCACTTTTTACTGCGAACCCTCCCTGACGAATTTTCAATCTCAACCATCCGCTCCCACAACTGCCCCGGCGAAAGCTGGGTTTGGATTTTGGCTACTGCATTGCAAAAATCGCCCTGGTTACTGTCGCCCAGCGGCTTTGTCTGAATTATCGAGCTTGTCGAAACCACAGAAACACCATCGGTCGCCTTTAACATATCGAGAGCCTTTTCGATATATCCGCGGCTGTCGTCTATATTACCGCCCAGTCCTATATACACCGTTTTTTGGGATTGGCTGCTCATTTTATAGTTTGGTAGGGTGTGCAAGTTCTGCGCAGCAGGTTTTGCACACGCTGTTGGTTCAATTTTTTCATAAATCATCCCCGCCGAAGGCGGCTCCGCAGCTTTGCACTTTTAGCTTTAAACTTTAAGTTATAGTTTTGCCAACCGTTTTACCGCTTCTTGAACACTGGCCAGGTCGCTGAATGCGCTTAGTCTGAAATATCCTTCGCCCGCTGGGCCGAACCCTGCACCGGGCGTACCGACTACATTTGCCTTCTCAAGTGCGGCATCGAAAAACTCCCACGACCCCACGCCATCCGGAGTCTTGAGCCAGATATACGGAGCGTTGATTCCGCCATAAACCGCAAATCCGAGTTTGCCCAGCCCATCACGAATTACAGATGCATTGTTCATATAAAACTTGATCGTATCGCTTATCTGTTTCTTGCCATCCGCACTGTAAACCGCCGCCGCACCTGCCTGTGTAACGAAACTGACACCATTAAACTTCGTGCAGTGTCTCCTGCTCCATAGCGGATTCACCTCTACCGCCTCACCGCCAGCCGTGCAAGCCTTCAGCTGTTTCGGCACTATCGTAAATGCACAACGAAGGCCGGTGAACCCCGCTGTCTTGGAAAAGCTGCGGAACTCAACGGCAACTTCCTTTGCGCCGTCAATTTCATATATTGAATGCGGTATCGCCTCGTCGCTGATGAATGCTTCGTACGCCGCGTCGAAAAATATTATCGCCTTATTAGCCCTCGCGTAATCGACCCATTTTGTAAGCTGCTTTTTCGTTGCAACCGCCCCCGTAGGGTTGTTTGGAAAACACAGGTAGATCAAATCCACCTTGCCGTCCGGGATAGCCGGCACAAAACCGTTCTCGGCGGTACACGGCATATAAACAACCTTTTCGTATCTGCCGCCATCTATCCGGCCACCTGTCCGTCCCGCCATAACATTCGTATCGACATAGACCGGATAGACAGGGTCCGTTACAGCGATAACATTATCCAGGGCGAAGATTTCCTGGAAGTTACCCGTATCGCACTTGGAGCCATCGCTGACAAACACTTCTTCCCTCTCCAACTCTACCCCGCGGGCCCTGTAATCATTTTCGATTATCGCATCTATTAAAAAATCGTATCCCCGTCCGCTATCATCATAGCCCCTGAATGTTTCTTTTTCCCCCATCTGCCCAGCGGCGGTACGCATTGCTTCAACCACCGCAGGTGCCAGGGGCTCTGTAACATCTCCGATACCGAGTTTGATTATATCGGCTTGCGGATTCTTTGCGGCAAATGCCCTCACCCGCCTGCCGATCTCTGGGAACAGATACCCTGCCTGAAGCTTCAGAAAGTTTTCGTTTATCCTGACCATTATCGCTGAATTATCCGTTCATTAACCAATATCGCCATCAATAAAATCAAACCACGCTACAGACCGGGCATTATACAGTGGAGCTGAAAAAATTGCAAAAATTCTTTTGCCCCCGCAGTGGATATCGACTTTTAGCTTCCTATTTCCACCTTTTATGGTACACTCAAAGGCAATGGGCATAAGAACAATCATTTGCATAATCGCCGGGCCTGTTTTCCTGCTTGGACTCGGTGCGCACATATTCATCAAGCTCAAATTCCGGATCAGCCCGGATAGCGATTTCGACGAATATTACCACGAGTTTGAAGACTCGCATCCGCAGCTGGAACGCTACAGGAAATGGTCACATATCTCTTTTACCGTTACTGCTGTTGCTGCCCTGCTCCTCTTTGTCGCGGCGGCATTGTAGCACAAGCCCCGTTTTCTATGGCCCAATCGTTTTTTGCCAACTTTGACGCTTGCGTCAAAAAAATGGGACAGATTTCCAAGCCCCGACCGTGAGGGAGGGGACAGAAATAAGGATTTTTTCAGTATTTCACACTTTTTTGCTATTTTTTGCAAATTTTTTCATTTTTTGTTTGCATTGCAAACTTGTTTGCGGCATACTCTGTGTAGGCAGGAATATATGGGGTGGAGGGGGGAGGTGGAGTTGTGAGATGGGAACCGTTGGGGGCAGGGCGAAAATATGGTGTGGAGCGGGAAGTTTGGAAGTGGAAAGTAACAGGCAGTAAATTTGAAATGTAAAGGAGCGAAATTATGGAAGCCAAACAAGATCAAGTGCCGGAAAATGCCGAAAAGCTCAAGGATATTTCAAAATGGACACAGCGTTATGCAGAAAATCGAACCCTGCCTTTCCTGCTCGGTATGTTGACAAATCTGTTTATTGCTGCCGCAGTTGGTTTCCCGTTGTATTTTGGAGGTGAGGCATACAGGTCCGGGAATGTCCTGCTGTTGTGGATTTGTATCCTGTCGCTGGTGATTGTAATTGTCGCACTGATTTTTTGCTGCATTACCAAATGGGATGAAAAATATTATGAAAAACTTATCAGGTGGTTATATCGTAATGAAGGACAGGTTACATTTGCGAACCCTGAAAAAACGAAAAAAGAGCGAACGGCAGGGTGGATTGCAGGATTGCTACTTGGCGTCTGTGTTGTGGTTTCAATAATCCTGATAGTGTTTTATAAAATACCAATTAAATATATGCAGCCTGTTTCAGCAATTTGTTTTATTCCGCTTATTATAGCTATAGGAATCTGGCGACCACCATCTGTTAAGCCTGTAGGTTTTTTAGTATGGCTATGGCCGGGCCTTTATATTGTTCATGCTATCCTGATCGTTGCAGGGGTGCCTATCCAGTTCGAGAAGCCCTGGATATACCTCAATATCTTAATACCAGCAGTGGGATATGGAATTCTATGCGGCCTGGCCGGCCATATCTACAGCCGGTACGCATTGAAAAAACTGAAAACATTAGCACATTTGCAGGAGGATACCGATGAATAACGAAAAGCTGAAACAAATCCCTAAATGGACTCGCAAGTATGCACAGAACCGGACGCTGACTGTTGTGGTGCTTATGGTAATGGCATGTCTTATTTCTTTTGTCTTTGGAATTCCATTTTATTTGATATGGTTGGGATTTTTAAAAAGCAATATAATTTTGGCAGGAGTTGGCATTGCTCTGTTGGTTCCTATATCGATATTTTATATTATCTTCATTTCAAAATTTGGCGGCAAAAACAAAGGGTTGATAGACCAAATAGTAGATCGCTGGATATACGGTAACGAAGGAATCGCTTCAATGCCAATGTCGGAAATAACAAAGAAAAAGAAGTGGGTGGATGTCGTTGTTGGAATTGTATATATGGTTTGCATTTTGGGTACTATGAATTTGGGTATGACCGGTTACATTACAGTTAAATATGTGCTGCCTATCATGGCACTGTTTGTCGTTCCGTTTGGTGTCTATCAATACTTCATAATGCGGCCCCGGCTCGGGCCTGTGCTATTAATCTTCCCAATACTTTATGCTATTCACGCGATATTGATCATAGCGGGTGTGCCGATCTTTTTTACGGGTACTTTTGCTGTTCCGTTGAATATGTTTCTTGTTCTCGTATATAATTTTTTGGCTTTTATAATCGGTCATATTTACAGCCGGTACGCATTGAAAAAGCTGAAAAGCATCACAGAGCTCGAAGGAGAATCAGTCGATGGAGATTGACAAGATCATCCATGAGCCAGCCAGGCTGCGGATTATGATGATCCTGGCTGGTATCGAGCAGGCGGATTTTAATTTCCTGCTGGGGACACTGAAATTGACAAGGGGTAATCTGTCCCGCCATATCGAAAAACTTGAACTTACCGGCTATCTCAAGATCAAAAAAACATTCAAAGGCAAAATACCGAACACCAACTATCAGCTTACGCAAAAAGGCTCCAAAGCACTGACCCAATACTGGAAAGACATTGACGCGGTTCGGCGATCAGGCTCTGTTGGTGATAAACTCGATTAGCCTGTAGGATTTGTGGGGGGCATTTAGCTATGTCAGCGGCGGTGCTTCCGTAGCCCTGCCAGCCGTTGTTGCCTCAGCCAGCCTTAGCAGTGCGCTGAATATATCGAAGACCGTAATTATACCCTTTACGGCTTCCTCATCAGCCACCGGCATACATCTTCCGCCGTGCTCTGTGATTGCCTGTATAACGGATAATAATGACGCATCGGGTCGAACCGTCCGCACCGGCCTGCTCATTACCCACTGTGCCTTGATCTGCAAAGTCGCAATGTCCATTGAACTTCGCCACTTTACGAACATCGACTGCAGGTACGGGCTCAAAGCTCCGCGAACATCAGATTTAGATACGATCCCCTCAAGCTTGCCGTCCTTTCCGACCATCACATAGCCGGTATTATTATGCTGCATTTCCTCAATAATCTGCTCGACAGTGTCATCGGGGTCTGTCCAGACTACCGATGTTCTCATAACATCTTTCGCCTGCAGCGAGCTTAGTATGGTATTTACACCTCCAATACCTCCACCGCCGGGCAAAGCCGCTACGGATTCTGCCATCTGACGAATAGCATTGGATACCGGCCTATCCTCAACAGATGCCTTCACAGGTTCTGGCGTGGGTGCCGGTGTTGGTGCTTCTTCGGCCGCTGGTTCTTCAGCAGGCGTTTCTTTGGCTGCTGGTTCCTCAGCAGGTGCTTCTTCAGCTGCTGGTTCTTCAGCGGGTGCTTCCTCGGCTGCTGGTTCCTCAGCAGGTGCTTCTTCGGCTGCGGCTTCTTCAGCGGGAGCCTCTTCTGCTGCGGGTTCCTCAGTAGGTGCTTCGGCAGCCTCTTCGGCTGGTGCCTCTTCAGCTTTTTCGGGAGCGTCAAATACCGTTTTAGGATAGAAGATTGCACAACCAAACGGTGGGAGCGGGTCAACTGTCATCTCAAATGTGATAATGACTATTTCGTCGTCTTTACCAAGCCGTATCGACTCCTCCGGCTTTGTCCATGGATTGCCTATGTATGTCCCGGTTTGAGTAAAGTGGCCGTGGCCTTCCAGTTCTTCCCGAAAAATCCTGTCCCATGAACCAACAAGCAAATTACCTACTTCGCCGAGAGCGTCGCCAATTTCCTTGGCATCGTCTTCACTGCCTTTTTTCCTGTTCTGCAGGATTATCTGCTCGGGCTGCATAACAAATGTGCCCGGCAGAGTGAAAACGCCGTCCTTGTCGAAAATTACATGGAATTCACCATTGACTGCACCTTCCGCCCTGACAGAGCAGATAGCGGCAAGTTTTTTGTATGAAGCCTGAAGATCACTTACCGTCCCCTCGGAAATGTCCTTCTGGATAGCGTTAACCTCGGTATCGAACATTGTGGCGATATCTTCGGCGAATGCCTTAAACGCCTCAATGGTCACATCCGTTGTTCGTTCCTGAAGCTTTTCTTGTGTATCTGCCATAAGTTCACTTCGCTACATATCAGTATTTTGGCGGACCCATTTTATTCTCCCATCAGAATCAGTAAAAAACCTGGGAGTAATATTCCGTATATAGACACTCTTACCTATAGACCCATCGTCTAATTTAAATGCCTAACTTTAGAATATTTTCCGCCGCTGAGGCGATGGCCTCAGGTGTGTCTAATCGGCCAGAGTCAATCGATAACTTCGCATCGGCAATCAGATTAACATCAACCCTCTCCGAATCGGCTATAGCACGGCTGATAATGCTGCTGCAGGCGGCTGTCAATACACTATCAAGGCTATCGGCGGTCGTTTTGGCCGCATCGGCTTTTTGGCCCGTAACAGCATTGTTATCGGTGATATTCGGGTTGATATTGTTAGGAAAATCTATTTGCATACCCAGGTTTCCAGCTACAAAATTAACAAGTCCTGCTACCGCCATTTTCGATGCTTTCCGACTAAACTTTAATCTTTTTACTGA